>Ga0302242_1000360_pt1 | contig 47174 bp, 44 predicted proteins | sample AAG_UR_Lys_MG_FD_193510 | JGI IMG/M metagenome (GOLD analysis project Ga0302242, IMG submission 193510) | Enriched activated sludge microbial communities from anaerobic digester in WTTP, New Holstein, Wisconsin, United States - AAG_UR_Lys | ecosystem: Engineered > Bioreactor > Anaerobic >...
AGGCTTTAAGACTTCACTTTACCTTATGATTTTAGGAATAGATAAAGAACGTCAGCGGCCCATCGAATTTGTGATTGTGCATTCACCATTTTTTAGTAAAGCGTTCCTGCAGCGAATTCCATTAAGGGCCTCCCCTATCCCGAATATGCAAAGTACGAGTTTTATGGATGTTCTTTAAAGCATATCTAATATCTATTAATAATATTTACAAATAAAATAGGCTTAGATATCCAAGCCTATTGTCAGTAATATTTTTAAGTCAACTTATTCTTTCGCGTTGAAGCTCTTTACTTGATCCTGGCGATCAACTGTCCTGCCAGAACTTGGGCGCCTTCCTTTACGACTATTTCTTCCACGATGCCTGTCATGGATGACAGTATGTTTGTTTCCATTTTCATCGCTTCAATCACAGCGATAGGCTGGCCTTCTGTTACAAGATCACCTTCCTTGACATGGATCTTGATAATAGCCCCGGAAAGATTCGCTCCGATTTGAGAAGGGTCATTGGCTTCGGCAAATTTCGTATACTCCTTGTTGATCAAAAGATTTGCCGCCTTGTCTTTGACCGATACGACTCTGCGGTTTCCATTGATTTCAAAGGCGAGGGAACAGTTTCCATCATCATCCATGTTTCTGACTTCAACCAGCTTCACGACCAGGATTTTGCCTTCCTCCAGTTTCACTTCGCAGGTTTCGCCTTCTCTCAGGCCGTGGAAGAATACATCGCTGCCCATATGCTTGAAGCTGCCTTCTTTTTCGATCTTTGTCAGATAGTCTTCAAACACTTTCGGGTACATGGCATAACTGATCAAATCCTGATCTGTTGTATCTATATGATACTTTTCATCCAGATACTTTTTAATTTGGTCAAAATCCTCGTCAGGCAGCAATGATCCTGGTCTGACGGTAATTGGCTGACGTCCTTTTAGAACAAGCTGCTGGAGTCTTACCGGGAAACCTCCTTCCGGCTGTCCCATCATACCCTCGAAATAGGATACGATTGAATCCGGGAAATCAATATCCTTGGCTTTTTCATAGATATTTTCTGGTGTCAGGCCGTTTTGCACCATGAATATGGCCATATCTCCTACGGCTTTCGAGGATGGAGTTACTTTTACAATATCTCCCAGCATTTCATTGACCGCAATGAACATTTCCTTCACATCATTAAATTTGTCACCCAGTCCGAGGCTTTCTACCTGAGGCTTCAAGTTTGAATACTGTCCGCCCGGGATCTCATACTTATAGATTTCAGCAGTTCCGGATTTCAAATCTGATTCATAAGTCTCATAAACAGGTCTTACGGCGCTCCAATAATTGGAGATGAGCTGAAGACCGTCTTCGTCAAGACTTGACTCACGATCGGTGTTTTTTAATGCAGCTGCGATAGAATTCAAAGAAGGCTGGCTGGTCAAGCCCGCCATGCCGCTGAATGCAGCGTCGACAATATCGGCTCCTGCCATGGAGGCCATCAAAATAGATGCTCCGCCATTGCCGCTGGTGTCATGTGTATGCAGGTGCACCGGTATGGTGAGTTCATTTTTCAACGCACTGACCAGTTTGTATGCGGCCATTGGCTTGAGCAGGCTGGACATATCTTTGATACACAGTATATGCGCACCCCTTTTCTCGAGCTCTTTAGCCATTTTCAAATAATAATTCAGTGAATACTTATCTCTTTTAGCATCCAGAATATCGCCTGTATAGCAAATCGCCATTTCTGCCACTTTGCCCTGGTTCAGGACTTCATCCAAAGCGATCTCCATGCCCGGGATCCAGTTTAATGAATCGAAGATCCGGAATACGTCGATGCCAGCTGCTGCAGAATCCTTGACAAATCGTCTTACGACATTGTCAGGATAATTTTTATACCCCACAGCATTGGCCCCTCTGAACAGCATCTGGAACATAACATTCGGTATCATCTCTCTAAGACGCTCAAGCCTCTCCCATGGCGACTCCTGAAGGAACCGGTAGGATACGTCGAAAGTTGCGCCACCCCACATTTCAATGGAAAATAAATCGCTTCCATAGACCGATAGAGCCGGCGCTATTTTCAGCATATCCACAGTCCTTAGCCTTGTAGCAACAAGAGATTGCTGCGCATCTCTCAAGGTGGTATCCGTCATGAGCAGTTGTTTCTGGTCGAGTACCCATTCAGATAGTTTTTTCGGCCCAAGGGTATCCAATATTTGTTTTGTGCCAGGTTTGGCAACCATATTTTCAATATCCGGCGCATAAGGGATATCAAACTCCGGTTTGGCCCCTTTGATCTCATTGACGAATTTATTGCCTAGGAAACGAATCAGTTTTAGTTCTTTATCGCCGCTGGCCTTGATATTCAAAAGCTCAGGGTATTCCTCGATAAAGCCGGTATTGCAGTTCCCTGCTCTGAATACGGGATGATTCAATACATTAAGCAGAAATTCCACGTTTGTTTTAACGCCTTTTATTTTTAATTCATCCAAAGCCCGGATGGATTTTCTGACGGCGTCCTCAAAGGTCCGTCCAAGAGATGTCACCTTGACCAATAGACTGTCATAATATGGTGTTATAGTGGAGCCGGTAAACCCGTTGCCTCCATCAAGACGAATGCCAAATCCTGATCCGGTCCTGTAGACCTCAAGAGTACCTATGTCCGGAGTGAATCCATTGGCGGGATCTTCCGTAGTGACTCTGCACTGGATCGAAAACCCTCTTGGTATGATATCGTTCTGGCTTTTGATATTGATTTCATCAGAATCAAGAGCATACCCTTGCGCTATGAGGATCTGGGATTGAACGATATCGATGCCCGTAGTCATTTCGGTAACCGTATGCTCCACCTGGATCCGCGGATTCATTTCAATGAAATAGTGCTGGCCGTCACTGCCAACTAAAAATTCAATGGTGCCTGCGCTTCGGTAATTAACCGATTTTGCGATTTTGATAGCGTCCTGGCAAATCATCTGCCGTTGTTCGTCCGTAATGCTTAAAGCCGGAGTCATTTCAACGACTTTTTGATGTCTTCTTTGGATCGAACAATCCCTTTCGAAGAGATGCACAAGATTGCCATATTCGTCGCCGAGAACCTGAACTTCGATATGTTTTGGATTCTCGATATATTTTTCAATAAAAATGCTCGAGACCCCAAAAGCTTTGCCTGCTTCACTCTGAGCATTGCGATATTCACTGATCAGGTCTTTTTCTTCCCTGACGATGCGCATCCCTCTTCCGCCGCCGCCCGCGGAGGCTTTCAGCATCACGGGATAGCCGCACAAACTGGCGAATTCTAGAGCTTCTGCTTCATTTGAGATCACTTTTTGAACGCCCGGGATCGTAGGGACGCCAACTTTCGTTGCAACCAGCTTCGAGTTGACTTTATCGCCCAATTGCTCCATCATTTCGTGAGTCGGGCCAATGAATACGATTCCGGCCTCTTCGCACAATCTTGCAAATTCGGTATTTTCCGATAAAAATCCATATCCGGGATGGATGGCATCAACTCCCTTGGCTTTAGCGAGATCGATGATTTCGCGTATTCCAAGATAAGCTTCAACGGGAGCCTTGCCTTTTCCTATTTTATAAGATTCGTCAGCCTTTGTACGGAAAAGGGAATACTGATCCTCTTCTGAATATATTGCTACTGTTCTTATGCCCAATTCCTTGCAGGCCCTGAACACACGTATCGCGATTTCGCCTCTATTGGCAACCAATACTCTTTTAAATTTTTTCAAATTTCCACCTCCTAATCAAGCTTTTCAGGATATAATATCAAAAATGTAGAGCAGTTTCAACATTTATCTTACTGAAGCGTAAAAGTTTCTTTCATCTTGAAATAATCACTTTTTGAAAAATAAAACCGTCCGGTGATGTCGCTCAGGGGACGGTTAAAACAAACAGCTTCAACTTTTTCTTATTATACTATTCAGTCTACATTAAAAATTTTGCCCATGTAATCGCTTTTTCAATTTGTGCATCGGTATCTTTTGATTTTGGGCTGATAAGAGTGATCGTTGAAATAACGTTAGCATCAGGGATCATGTCCTGAATTTTATTAAACATCCTGTCTGAACCACTGCTGGATTGACAGCCTAATAAAGCCACCTTTTTACCAAACAAACTGTTTTCAAACAGGAAAGCATTGATCGGAGGCGTAGGCGATGCTGCCCAGACAGGACTTCCAATAATGATGAAGTCATAATCATTGGCATTGAAATGATAATTCTTCAGCTTGGATCTTTTTCCTTTGATTGCAGCTCGTCCTCCAATGATCATTTTTAAGATCCCCTTGTCCGGAAAAGGTTTTACCGGCTCAAGCTCCAGCGTGTCCATACCGACGGCGGCTGCAATCTTTTCACAGACGAGCCTTGTGCTGCCATCCAGCGAATAATATACCAAAATGCCCTTCATAGTCACCCCTCCTGCCTGCTGATTAGATTAATTCGTTGTCGATTTAAATATCATAATTTTCTATTGGGGTCGGTCCGTTTAATACAGTCCGCTTTATGATCATCGTTCCATCTCTTTTTGTGCTGACTCGCCATGTTGCCAGAGATAAACAATTATCGACCAATTCCAGACAGAAGATGCCTCTCGGATTTACACAGCTGCCGCTATTAAAATATGCCGACTCTCCTGCCACAGCAAATTTCGGCCGATGTGTATGTCCGCAGATCAATATTTTGTTTCTTTTTCTGATCCAGACATCGTACATTTTCTCTATTTTATGCCTTTTTCTTCTGCTTTTAGCAGGACTGGCCGGATTTTTAAGGCCTATGATATGCATGAAGCGCCATAAGAATCTAAATAACCCGTAAGAGAGAAAATGCAAGGTGTCGTTGAGAAGATCCCCTTGATGTCCATGAACCACAAAAATCTCCTGACCTGTATTTTTTTCTATCAAAACCAAGCCTTCATATACCTTTATGCCCGGAAAAAGCTCTTCCTGTTCGCCCATGTACTCATCATAAACACTAAATAGATCCTTGGCGACTCTGGCAGGGTTTTTATAGCAAATGTTGTGGTTGCCGAAAAGCATGTACATCCGGTCATCGTCAAAAAAATCCTTCAGACGATTGAAAGTAGTCACATGTGCATTTCTGATGACTTCAAAATTGTTATGTTCCCAGATCTCATCCCCGTCTCCCACTTCGACATATGTATATCCGTTGTCATAGTAATATTTGAGGGCATAATTAAATATTGGCTTGTTTCTACCGAATTCGTCGGACAGGCTATCGTCGCCCCTATGCTGGTCACTAAAAAAAACAAATTTAGATTTCTTGTCAAAATAAACCGGGGTGGCGTTTTCAAATACCTGGTCCAACCGTGATGTTGCTTTCATCTATTAAGTGTTCCCCCCAGGTTGGTTTCTTCTTTCAAAAGCTAATTTATCCAAATATCCCTGTAGGATCAATACTGCTGCCTGCTTATCAATAACCTCTTTTCGCCGTTTTCTGCTCAAATCCGCTTCTATTAGAATTCGTTCGGCCTGGACTGTCGTTAATCGTTCGTCTTGAAAAACGATATTTATATGACCTTTACCCGTTGATCGGAGTTTGTTTTCAAGCATCAATTTGAACTCATATACCTTTTGTGTTTGTGGACTATCTGTTCCATTGAGTTTTTTTGGAAGACCGATGACGATCGTATCACATGCATATTCTTCCAAAATATCCAGGATGACACCGGCATCTTTGCGAATGCCGACCCTTTCGATCGTTCGAATTCCGTGAGCGCACAGCAACAGGTCGTCACTGACGGCAACACCGATCGTTTTATCTCCCACATCCAGCGCTAATGCCTTCATGGTTATTTCGACAGAAAAGCCCGCAGCAGTTCTTCGACCAAGTCATCTCTTTCGATATGTCTGATCAGATTTCTTGCGTTGTTATGGCTCGTTATGTATGAAGGATCACCAGATAAAATATAGCCTACCATCTGGTCGATCGAATTGTAACCTTTTTCTTCAAGAGCGTCATAAACGGCTTTTAAAATTTCTTCAGTCGTAGGCTGTCCGGCTTTTTCCGGGTTTCCATCAAATAATATCGTACTTCTATCCATCTATACCACCTTACCTTTCCATATTCAAAATATGAACTTACAATAATTATACTAGACAAAAGCGGTAAAGTATATACCCGCAAGGCTTAAATTGACGAATGAAGCTACTTGTTCATCAGTGATTCAGCAACTTTGAAAGCAGCCTCAAGCAGGGCAGGATCTTTTGCTCCCGCTTGGGCCATATCAGCTTTACCGCCACCGCCGCCTCCGGCAGCTGCTGCGATCTGCTTCACCATGTTGCCTGCATGATAGCCTTTGTCCAGTAAATCATCGGTCACGGATACAATGAAAGTCACCTTGCCTTCATTGACTGCTGCCAATACAATAACCACAGCATCATAGTTTGCCTTTATTTCATCTGATAGGCTTCTGAGATCATCAATTTCAAGGCCTGTAAAGGATTTTGCCACCAGTTTGACGCCGTTAAAATCTTTTGCTTCGGCGATCATATCCCCCACAGCATCGTTCAAGGTTGATTTTTTCAGGCTTTCGACTTCTCGCTTCAGCATTCTGTTTTCATCTGAAACATTGGCGGCTTTTTTTATCAATCCAGAGTGGTTTGTTTTCAATATTTCGGACACTTCCGCAATGATCCTTTCGGCTTCAACGGCTCTGTTCAACACGCCAGCGCCTGTAACAGCTTCAATGCGTCGAACGCCGGAAGCCACTCCGCTTTCCGAAACGATTTTGAAAGATCCGATTTGCCCGGAATTGAATACATGTGTCCCGCCGCACAGCTCGGAACTGAAGCCGCCGACCGATACTGCTCTGACAATGTTTCCATATTTTTCTCCGAATAATGCGGTAATGCCCTTTTGGACTGCTTCATCCATGGTCAATTCTTCCGTATGGACAGGAAGAAATAGTCCTATTTTCGAATTGACGATCTCTTCGACCTCTTCGATTTGCTCCTTTGTCATAGCTTCGAAGTGATTGAAATCGAATCTAAGGGTGTCGGGAGTAACGCTGCTCCCTGCTTGATGAACATGCTCGCCAAGGACGATTCTCAACGCCTTATGCAACAGATGCGTTGCTGTATGGTTTCTCGCAGTGGAATTCCTTCGCTGCTCCGAGATATGGCAATTGACCTCGTCTCCGACCGAAAGCGCTCCTTTGACACAAACGACTTTATGGACAAATACATTCTGTATCTTTGATACTTCCAGGACTTCCAAAGTGCAGGCGTCATTATATATGATGCCTGTATCGTAGCTTTGTCCGCCGCTTTCTGCATAAAATGGCGTTTTATCAAGCACCAGCGCCGCTGTTTCCCCTTCCGCAAGCTCATAGATCGAACTTTTGTCTTTGATCAGCGCAATGACAGTTGCTGTGTCTGCAGCTTTGTCATAACCGGTAAACTGAGTTTCCACATCGATGGAAATTTCCACTGAAGCTTCTTTCCAGCCTTCATCCTCTTCGTTTTTCCTGGCAGCCCTGGCCTGTTCCTTCTGCCGCTTCATGTTTTCATTGAAGCCGTCAACATCTGCAGTATAGCCGGATTCTTCCAGGATCTCCTGAGTCAGTTCCAGCGGGAATCCGTAGGTGTCATATAATTTAAAAACTTCATCTCCATGAAGGACTGTCTCGCCTTTGGATTTTAGTTCGTCGATATAATGAGAAATGATTTCTTCGCCCTGATCGATGGTATCGTCAAATTTTTCCTCTTCTATGCGTACAACCTTTCGAAGATAGGCTTTCTTTTCCTCCAGCTCGGGATAAGCACCTCCTGAAATTTCAACTACCTTGGCTGCTAAATCTGCCAGAAATTGGCCTTGGATCCCCAGAAGCCTTCCATGACGGGCCGCTCTTCTTAAAAGCCTCCTTAGTACATATCCCCTGCCTTCGTTGCTCGGTATGATGCCATCGGCGATCATGAAGGATACGCTTCTGAGATGATCTGTGATGATCCTCAGGGAAACATCGGTTTTAGCCTTGCCTTCTTCATATTTAACGCCGGATTTTGAGATCACTGCATCCAGAATATATTTGATCGTATCTACGTCGAATATGGAGTCGACGCCCTGCATGATGCAAGCGATCCTCTCCAGTCCCATCCCTGTGTCGATATTTTTATGAGCCAGTTCTGTATAGTTGCCCAGATCGTCTCGGTTGAATTGAGTAAATACATGATTCCAAAATTCCAGATATCTGTCGCACTCGCAACCCGGTTTGCAGTTTTCCTTCCCGCACCCGTATTCCGGTCCTCTGTCATAGTATATTTCCGAACAAGGTCCGCATGGCCCTGTTCCGATTTCCCAGAAATTATCATCTTTGCCTAACCGTACAATTCGTTCCGGGGGCAGGCCGATCACATCTTTCCAAATGTCAAAGGCTTCGTCATCGTCTTCATATACCGTCGCCCATAATCTTTCTTTAGGCATATTCAGCTTTTCCGTGATGAACTCCCATCCCCACTTGATGGAATCCAGTTTGAAATAATCGCCAAAACTGAAGCTCCCCAGCATTTCAAAAAAAGTGCCGTGTCGCGCGGTATAGCCGACCTTGTCAATATCACCGGTCCTGATGCACTTTTGGCAGGTTGTCATACGTTTGCTCGGAGGTGTCTCCAGACCCGCAAAATAAGGCTTTAGAGGCGCCATTCCAGAGTTGACGATCAATAAGCTTTTGTCCTTTTCGGGAATAAGGGAAAAGCTTTGCCTTCTGTAATGATCCTTGCTTTCATAAAAGCTTAAAAACATCTCTCTTAATTGGTTTAGTCCTATTTTTTCCATTATAGAAATTTCCTTTCGAAAAATTGAATTCAATCATAAAATTATAACATAAGAGGTTGGAATATCAAGGTTTATTTAAAGTACTCGGTGATTTTATCCGGTGGGAATATCCCTTTATCCGTAATGATGCCTGTAACAAAATCAGGAGGAGTAATATCGAAAGCGGGATAATATCCGGAGACTCCGGGAGCTGCTGTCCGAAGCCCTCTGCAGTGCAGTACCTCTTCCGGGTCCCGTTCCTCAATTTTAACTGTTTCGGGACCGGGAGACTGTTTGTCCGGCCCATAGGCAAACGGATAGAAAGGTATCCCGAAGTGTTTTGCACAAATAGCCAGCTGCAACGTTCCTACTTTATTGATGATATGACCGTCCATCGTGGTTCTGTCGCTGCCAGCAAAGAAAATATTTATTTTGCCTTGAGACATTAAACTGGCCGGCATATTATCGGTGATGACTGTAGTGTCGATACCCATATCCGAAATCGCCGAGGCAGTCAATCTCGCCCCTTGGAGATAAGGTCTGGTTTCTGTGCAATATGCACGGATATCCTTTCCCTGCTCAAGTGCCGTTAAGAGCGTGTATACGAGAGTTGTTTCCGGCCAGCAATGGGTCAAAATGGCATCTCCGCTTTTCACGACGCTGGCGCCAAAGCCACCAAGCTTAAGGCTGACTGCATGCCTTTTATCGATCATGTCGTCCATAAAAGTTAAAAGCACCTGTTCCATATCGGTTTGATCTTTTGCAAGGGCCTGATCAACAGCTTTCAGCGACTCCTCGACGGTCAAACGAATTTCATGATTCGTCGGCCTTGTATTAATCATCCGAACTCCGGCTAGATTCATATAGCTTCGGATATCCTCTATACCATAATCCTTACAGGCTCTTCCCGCCTGCACCATGCCGTATCCCGCAGCATAAGCCGGTCCAAGACTCTGGGTGACCATTTTTTCAATAGCTACAGCTACATCTTCGTAGGTTTTGCATTCTTCAAAGCGTGTTTCGAACGGATAAATCCTTCTGTCCAGAATGGATACTACTCCGTCTTCATAATGAGCAATATTATAAGGCTTTACGATAAATGGCATTTTTTGAACGAATTGATGGTCGATCATTTCAACTTCCCTTTCATGTAGCTATTGACTATAGTCTTTCTCTGTTCTTCGGAAATCAATCTTGGTGTGCCTAGCAGACGGGCCTGATAATAAACCTGGGCTTCCAATTCGATGGATTCGGCAAGATTCATTGCATCTGTCAACGTTTCACCGATGGTAAGAAGGCCATGATTCAAAAGCAATAGCCCTCTTAAGTCATAATTGGCATGAAAGATTTCCAGGGCGGATTCACCCACTTCCCGGGAGCCCGGTATAGAGAATCTTTCGGTCACCGGCAAAATATTGCTGCCCACCATCAATCCTTCAATGGAAATCATAGGCACTGATTCACCAAGCGCTGCAAAGGTGATAGCGAAAGGTGAATGAGTATGAACAATCCCGTTTATGTTTGGAAATGCTTCATAAATGGCTGCATGCATGCGGAATTCAGAAGATGGATTTTTGCTTCCATCAACAACTGATCCAGCCCAATCACAGACCGTGATGTCTTCAAGGTTAAGAAGATCATACCTTATGCCTGTAGGGGTGATGGCCATCAACTTTTCTTTTTCGATTCTTGCGCTGATATTTCCGGATGAAGCTCTGATCAAGCCGCTTTTAAAAAGGTTAATGGTTGTATTAAAAACCATTTCCTTATGTTTCATATATTTATTATCCATAATCAATCCCTCAAGTATCCTACCTTCAAAGAATATCTACTCGCCAACGAATGCTTCTTTTAGTAAATCATGATATTTTGTATTCGGTGCTATGGTCATCAGGTCTGCCAGACCTTCGCGCAATAATAGTTCATTGATAAATACATACCCATCATCGCCCTCGATATAAACATATGCCAAGGTCCTGCCGAATTTATCAAACTGTTCCTCATCGAATTCAAGAAAAACTTCCGCGCCGGTCAAAAGAGATTTTGTATAATTTGATGCGATCTGTCCTTCCGTCGTGATCCTTTCAGGATTGTCCTGAACGCTCTCTGCTGTATCGATGCCAATCATTCTTACTCTGGTTTTTTCTCCGGAAATATCCACAATAAAAGTATCGCCATCCACCACTCTGGTGACAGTATACGGACCGTGCAGCTCTGCGTCCTGATATGGCGCCCCAGGTCCGTCCTCTCCAAAAAAATCCAGCGCTGCAGACACGCCGATGATCAGGACGATGGATATGATGAGTGATACTACTTTGTGTTTCACGCGTTCTCCCTATCGATAAACTGTTCTTATAATAGCACAATATTTGCAATAAAAAAAGTGCGGCCCGATGCGTCTGTACACAATTTATTACAAGTGATAGAATAGGCACAGAACGATACGGAGGATAAATAAACATATGGAAAAGAGAACGCTTGGCAAGACTGGTCTGCTGGTATCAACTGTTGGATTTGGAGTTTTGCCTATTGGAAAAACTCAGCTGGATCTCCCTTTAAATCTTGGAGCCGAGGTTTTAAGATATGCTATGGATAGAGGAATCAATTTTCTGGACACAGCGCAGTATTATGACACCTATTCCTACATCAGGGCCGCCCTCAAAGGCACGAATTACGATCCGGTCATATCATCCAAGTGCCTTGGATGTACTTATAAAGAAATGGATTTCGCCATCGAAGAAGCAAGGAGAGAACTGGATAGGGATATCATCGATATCTTTCTGCTTCACGAAGTCAGACACGACAACGATTTTGAAAATAGATCCGGCGCCTGGGATTGTTTGAACGAAGCGAAAGTAAAAGGCATAATCAAAGCTGTCGGCGTTTCGACCCATCATGTGGATGTTGCACAAAAAATGGCCGGCATTAAAGAATGTGACGTTTTATTCCCTCTCATCAACTTCAGGAGCTTAGGGATTCGGTGCGGGTCCGGGGCGGGAAGCAAGGAGGACATGGCGGATGCCATTATTGCCAATCATCAACGGGGATGCGGTGTCTTTGTCATGAAGGCCTTTGGCGGCGGCAATCTGACCGGGCATTATCAAGAGGCCTTGGACTATGTATATAGTCTCGCCGGCGTTGATTCTGTGATGATCGGCTTCGGGAATTTCAAAGAAGTGGACGATATTTTTCTTTATCTCGAAGGCGCAATGAATAAAGATTACAAGCCGGACACATCGGGAAAAAAAATGCATATCGATCAGAGCGATTGCGAAGGCTGCGGCCTCTGCGTACTTAGATGTCCAAATCACGCGATATATAAAAATGAAAAAGGCCTTGCGCAAATCAATGAAGACATTTGTTTGACCTGCGGCTACTGTGCTCCTCAATGCCCCGTCAGAGCTATCATCATGTGGTAGATGCTTCACTCTATAAATCCGCCCCCCAGAACGAAGTCTCCGAGATAAAAAACGATGGACTGACCGGCGGCGGGTGCCCTCTGGGGCTTGTCAAAAATGATTTCTATCCTGTCTGCATCGAATGGCCTGATAAATGCAGATGCCGGCTGGGCCATGGATCTGATTTTAGCATCGACCTTCAAACCTTCAAAAGGAAAAATCAAATGGTTTTCATTGGAAATGATCCTGGATTTGAAAAGATCCTGCTCATTATCACTCAAAACAACTTCATTCTTATTAGAATCAAGAGCTATGACGTAATACGGCTTGCCAAGAGCTACCCCGAGCCCTTTCCTCTGGCCCACAGTATAATTCAATAAACCGTTGTGCATCCCTAGGACCCTGCCTTCCGGATCAACAAAATTTCCTGCCTGAGCTTGAACCCCCTGCTCTTCAAGATATTCCCCATATGATTTTCCCGGTTCGATAAAACAGATTTCCTGGCTATCCTTAAGATCCGCATTTTTCAAGCTTTTTCCCTTTACAATCGCGCGAACCTGATCCTTGCCTTCCATATCGCCAAGAGGCATTAAAAGTCGGCTGATCACTTCCTGGGGCAATCGATAGAGCATATAGGATTGATCCTTTTCAATGCAAACAGCTTTTCTTATAAACCAAAGTTTCAGGTCGTTGTCATAATAAGTTCGTGCATAATGGCCCGTAGCAATATACCGTATGCCAAGCATATCGGCGACATCACAAAGCGCTTTAAACTTAACTTCCGGATTGCAGCGGATGCACGGATTGGGAGTTCGTCCGGCAGCATATTCCAGATAAAAATTGTCGATCACCTTGTTTTTAAATTCCTTCGATACATCACGATAGATAAAACCAATATTTAATTGCGAGGCCATTTCTTCCGAAGACCTTCTCCCTTCAAGATTCTCTCCGGTAACATCAAGAAAGAGCCCGATCACTTCAAGTCCTTTTTCCTGTAACAACAAAGCAGCGGCAGTACTGTCTACACCGCCGCTCAATCCCAGTATCACTTTGTTTTCATCTAATTCCATCTGTTTATCTTCCGCATGAAACGGAACATGCACTTCCCGTGCCGCATTCGGAATCTTCCTGTTCTGCGTCATGATCATCCTCGTCCGCATTCGGGTCAAATCCTTCTAATCCCATATAGGTTTTACCATTTCTTTGCGCATAATCATATATAGCGCTCTTGATAGCATGGTCTGCCAATACGGAACAATGAACTTTGACAGGCGGCAATCCTCCCAGCTCATCGATGATTTCTTTGTTTGTAATGGCCAAAGCTTCGTCAATAGTCTTTCCAACGATCATATCCGTTGCAATGCTTGATGAGGCAATTGCAGAACCGCAGCCGAAGGTCTTAAATTTGGCATCCACAATTTTGTCGTTTTCTACCTTGATCGAAATCTGCATCATATCGCCACAAACCGGGCTTCCATAAGTGCCTACACCATCCGCATTCTCTATTTCGCCAACATTATGAGGATTCATAAAATGCTGCATCACTTTATCATTATATATTCCCATTATTACCAACCTTTCTGTTCATTAACGGAGGAAATGCTCCTTAATTTTGCAACAACTTCCGTGAGCACCTCGAGCACATAATCGAGGTCTTCTCTGCTGGTGAAGTCACCGATCGTGAACCTGATCGATCCATGGATCCTTTCTACCGGAACCCCAATAGCTGACAAGACATGGCTCGGGGACAATGATGCAGAGTTGCAGGCTGAGCCTGTTGAAACATAGATGCCTGCATTGTCCAGCAGGAGCAGTATTCCCTCTCCTTCAATAAAGTTGAATGCCAGATTAATATTTCCGGGATGTCTGAATTCCATCGTTCCATTTATATCTACATCCGGAATGCGTTTCAAAACCTCATCCTTGAAGTAATCCCGCAATTCTGTGGTTCGAGCAATATGGCTGTAAAGATCTTTTCCCGCAAGTTCCGCAGCTTTGCCGAAGCCCACGATCCCGGCTAAATTTTCAGTCCCCGCTCTTTTTCTGTTTTCCTGCCCGCCTCCATGCATATAATTGCTTATCTTCAAGCCTTTTCTGATGTAGAGTGCTCCGATCCCCTTTGGTCCATATATTTTATGAGCAGAGATCGACATAAGGTCAACACCAAGCTCTTTCACGTTTACCGGTATATTTCCAGGACCCTGAACTGCATCAGTATGAACAACAATGCCCTTTTCCTTCGCAATCGATACAACTTCCTGAATAGGCTGTATTGTTCCTATTTCATTATTGACCATCATGATCGATATCAAAATAGTTTTTTCTGTAATAGCGTTTTTTAATGCATCCAGGCTGATGCGTCCAGTCGGATCAACGTCAAGATACGTGACCTCATACCCGCGTTTCTCAAGGAATTCACAGCTATGGATGACAGCATGATGTTCGATCTTCGTGGTTATAATGTGATTGCCTTTTGATTTCATAGCATCCGCGATACCAAAAATCGCCCAATTGTCCGCTTCGGTTCCGGATGAAGTAAAATATATTTCGCTTTCTGCGGCTCCTATTAATGATGCCACTCTTCTTCTCGCCAAACTAATCGCTTCTTTTGACTCCTGTCCGATCGTATAGATGCTGGACGGATTTCCGAATTTCTCACTAAACCAGGGAATCATTTCCTGCAGTACTTCTTCCTTAACCGGTGTTGTAGCCGAATAGTCCAGATATACTGTTCTTGGCTCGTTCATATAAATATCATCTCCTTAAATGTAAGTAACCTTTTATTTTATACACTGCTACATTAATTCTTAAACGTATCCTTATCGCCGTCGATAATTTCAATACATTCAAGTTGGGCAATGAAATGTTCTCGAAAAGCCGCGATATATTCCTTTCGAAGTTCTTCCTGCTCTTTTTGTTCGCGAGGATTTAAACCTTCGGCTTTTGACTTCGCCGCAAGTTCATTGATCCTTTGGATTTTTTCCTTTGGAAGCATAATATATTCTCCTTTTAAAAGGCATTAAAAAAAGCCCAAAACACAAGGGCTATTATATCACAATTTCCTTTGTTTTCAATATTTTTGATTAACAATGGCTTCGATTTCGCCTAAGATTTTATTTGATATTTTTAAGATGAAAACCTTGTTGGAGGTTTTCTGTGAATCACCTTTGCAGGCTGTTGACCGTTCAATTGCATAACGGATGCTTCTCTCTACCGCTTTCGGCGAGGTAATGGCATCGGCAGCTATATCAACATATATCTCCTTTGACACAGCATTGATTTTGTCATGTTCAACCAGGACCATTTTGATTGCGCCCTTCAAATATTTAAATCCTTTATGGCCGGGATCAATGCCTTCTTTTTCGACTGATAGGGAGATCAGTCTGTCAATCGCAGTGAAACTATGCCTTGCCATGCACATTAACGGGTCCCCTCCCTTCAGATACAGAGCTTTTCTTTCATTTTTTCAAATGTCTTTTCGCCGATACCATTAACATCCATGAGTTCTTCGATGGATCGGAAGGGCCCGTTGTTGTTTCTGAAATCGATGATTTTTTCTGCGGTAGAAGGTCCGATACCCGGGATGGTCTGAAGCAATTCAGCGGTTGCTTTGTTGATATTGATTATTCCGCTTAGGCCTGGTGAGTTTTCAAGGGCAAGGGACTCCTCGTCTTTGGTAGGTATATATATTTTATCTCCATCGTGCAAAATGGAAGCCCTGTTCAGAGACACCACAGAGGCATTCTCACATAGTCCGCCTGCCGCATCCAATGCTTCATAGACACGCGAGCCCTCTGGAAGTTTGACTACGGAAGGATTATTAACGGCTCCTGAAACATCAATGATAATCTCAGATGTGCCTGAATCCGATTCAACAGATGCCATATCGATCGTCGGCCCCTCCTCTATTATGAGCTTGTTTTCATCAGCATGACCATCCTTCAAAAAAATAAAAAGAGCGGCTATGAGGATCGTAATTAAGAACGCCGCTTTGACTTTTTTATTATTCATTCCATATACCTCCCATTGATAATAAATATATCATACAATGAATGGTAATATATGTCAATAAAACTTAGTATTTTAAATCGATTCTGGTTATTTTCACCTTGTCTCTGCCCGCCTCAATGCCTGCGAATTCACAAAATGATGAAATCAGCAACTCGGGCGATAGGTTGGAATGACTGCCTGCGTCCAGTCTGGCATACATAATAATAATATTGTTTACCATCTCCGCTTTCATTTCTCTGATTTTGGGTTTGATATCCGATTCTTTGGTTTCACGATGCTTTTTTGAGGACTTCAGGGCAATTATTCGTTCCTGACTGAGAAATTGCTGTAGAAGATCCTCCAGAGAAGTCATACAGCTGTCAATCGGGATCTCTATTTTATAAGTTGCTTCATAACAAGTTGATGCGATACTCTTCATTTTCTCATCAAGGAGTGTGCAGGAAGTTATACAGATGCCTTTTGGCATGATTTCATTTAAGCTGGTTATGATTATTTTCGGTTCCATGGGCTTGTTTATTTCAAATTCCAACAGTTCGCAGTTGCTTTCATATCCCAGGCTAAGGGGTTGACAAAAGGCCATATGAGGATGAGGATTGAATCCTTGCGAATACACCAGCTCTATTCCGGCTCTTTTAAAACTGCGCTTGAACAATCGAAGCATGTCAAGATGAGAAGTATACTTGATATAGCCAAGCTTTGTAAACCTAATAAGATACTTGCTCATTCACACCCTCCTGTTTGCAGATAGTATAGCGTTTTAAGCCGCAAACTTCGCAACTCAGCCTGCAATCATCAGTTGTCGTACCGACCAGCGCCTTCGCCCTTTCCCTACGGAGAAATTCTTTCATAACGCCACTATCTATCATATCCCATGGCAGGATCTCTGCTTCACATCGAATCCGGCAATTATAAAAGCACGGATCTATTTGTGTTTCTTTGAATGCCTGCAACCAGATGTCTTCTTTGAAATGCTCCGACCATCCATCAAATCTTGCTCCCAGCTCAACGGCTCGTATGATAGGCTTTAATACTCTCCGGTCACCTCTGGCAATGACACCTTCAAGGAAACTGGTTGCAGTATCATGGTAATTGAATGTAACATGCTTGATTTTTAAGCCCTCTTTCAAATAATTATGCTTCTTGATCAGCTCATCTGGAGTGTCCTGGCATTCCCATTGGAAAGGCGTATGGGGTTTGGGCACAAAATTGGATACGCTGATGGTGACGTTGAACCGCCCGCCCTTTGGACCTTTCAAATCATAGTTCATTCGGACTATTTTTTTGCCTATTTCGATGATGCCGTCCAAGTCCTGATAGGTTTCTGTCGGAAGCCCTATCATGAAATACAGTTTGATGTTATTCCAGCCTAATTCCAGCGCCTGTCTGATGGAACCATAAATATCTTCTTCGGTAATTCCCTTGTTGATCACATCACGAAGCCTCTGGGTGCCGGCCTCCGGCGCAAAAGTAAGACCCGACTTCCTAAAACCCTGAATTTCCTGAAGAACCTTAAAACTGAAACTGTCCAGCCTTAGAGATGGCAATGACAAAGCAACATTGTGGTTTTTACAGATCGTCATAAGTTCTGATATCAACGGTTCAAAAGAAGAATAGTCACTGGTCGAGAGGGAAAGCAGCGAAAGTTCTTCGTGCCCTGTGGAAGCTAATTGTTTAACTGCAAGATCGATTATTTTTTCTTTAGATCTTTCTCTTACTGGCCGGTAGACCATGCCCGCCTGGCAGAATCTGCAGCCTCGCGTGCAACCTCTGAAGGTTTCCACAACCGCTCGATCATGTACCGTCTCGATCAAAGGCACGATTGGATTCTCCGGGTAAGGCGCAACATCAATATCTTGCACCAAGGCCTTCCGAATTATTGAAGGAGCCGCGTCATAATTTTTCAGGATCTCTTTGATAGTACCGTCTTCATTATAAACCGGTCCATAGAAGGCCGGAACATAGACGCCATCCTTCATGCAGACGGATTTAAGCAACTGTTCTTTAGTTCCATTTTCCTTTTTATTCCGTATATAAGCCTTGCAGAATTCAATAACTGCTTCTTCGCCATCGCCAATGATGAAAGCATCAAAAACCTCCGCCAAAGGTTCCGGATTAAAGGCACATGGTCCGCCGGCGATCAGCAATGGCCATTCTTCTCCCCTGTCTTTGGATAAAACGGGTATATTGGATAGATCAAGCATATTGATTATGTTCGTATAGGACATTTCATATTGCAAAGTGAAACCTAAAATATCAAGTTCTGAAGCGGGTGTTTTTGTCTCTATCGTAAACAAAGAAACGCCTTCCTCCCGCATCAGTTTTTCCATATCCAGTGCAGGAGCAAAAAGCCGCTCGCAATAAACATCATCAAAGTCGTTTAAAATTTTATACAATATCTGTAAGCCAAGATAGGACATCCCGATTTCATAGGTATCAGGAAAGGCAAATCCGAAGTGACATTTGTAATCAATTTTTTCTACCGTATTGAGTTCTCCCCCGATATATCTTCCGGGTTTGATCACTTTATTTAGCAGAGAATCCAGTTTATCATTTGTATTCATAACAAAATATTACCATACCTATCTTTTATTATCCATAACTATAGCGGAAAATCAGCCTTGACAGTAAAAAATGCCGATAGTATAGTTTAGCATATACTTAACATATAACTTAACATATTCAGTAACCATAGAAGGAACCGAATTAATGAATTATGCAGAAATGCTGGACAAAGCAATATCGGAAAGCGGATTGTCCCTAAGACAAATCGCCAAAAGCTGTGGGGATTCAGGGCTTGCTATAACCCCTTCATATATTTCACAACTTCGAAACGGCAAATTGCCGCCACCTAATCCGGAAGTAACCACAATGCTTGCGAGAGTCTGTAATTCTCAAAATGAATCCAGACTCATTTTTCAAGGATATATTGAAAAAGCGCCGGAAGTCATTAAGGAATATATGATCGCATCTTCTCAACTCAATAAAATAATGCTTGAAAGTCTTTGCAAAGTTCAAGGGAATCGTGACTTGACCGAAAACGCAAAGAAATTTCTGGCCGAACTCGATGTTTTATCAACAATAGAGCTTTCAAGCCAATGTATGCAAGGTCACGAGAATGCGCCGAAGGAACACATTGCTGATCACATTTCTATGGCGGCGTCATCTCTCGCCAAAGGAGAAAAAGACACGATCAATTTCACGATGCAGGATGATTCGATGGAACCCTCTTTACCCGTGAAAAGCGTTCTCTATATTAAGCCAGTTCCAGCCAGCATCTTGAAATCCAAAGATATCATCGCCTTCACCAGGGGAATAAGAACCATGGTTCGAAGAGCATTTTTCATGGGTGATGAGATCCTCCTTATTCCTGATAATAAGAATGCAGATATTTTCCGGATCAGCAACTTTGATGAAATCGGATACATTGGAAAGGTCTGCTCGTTCAGAATTGATTTTTAATGTTCAGCATTCCTTATCAATTTGCTTTATCAATCAATCAATCAATCAATCAATCAATCAATCAATACTCCTCGATATATTCGAATTCATAATTTTCAATTCTGATGGTATCGCCTTCCATGAGGCCCAATTCTTTCAGCTGATCGATGCCTCCATTTTTTTCGATATATTTGTAAAGATATCTCAGGGATCCGATATCAGTGAAATTTGTGGAATCAAAAATCTTTTTCAATTGTTTACCTGACAAAACATAAATATCACCTTCTCTGGAGGCGGTTATTTTTTTATAATCCGGATCATGATCATCTTTATCAAAGTCGAAGTAACCGGCCGATTCATCTTCTTCAGGATTTGCTTCAACTTTTTTGAGCTCCGCAAGAGCAGCAGACAGCAGTTCTTTAACGCCGGCTCCAAGAGGAGCAGATATCGGAAAGCATTCATAACCTTTAGCTTCTACATGCCTCTTGAAATCAACAAAAATAGGATCAGACTCGTCTATAAGGTCCATTTTGTTTGCTGCTACTATTTGAGGTTTGCGCGACAGTTTTTTACTATAAAGCTCAAGCTCCCTATTGATTTTTTCAAAATCCTCTATCGGGTTCCGACCTTCGCTGCCGGCTACATCGACAACATGGATCAAGACCTTGGTTCTTTCAATATGTTTCAAGAAAGCATGACCTAAACCGGCTCCTTCGTGGGCACCTTCTATTATGCCTGCAATATCAGCGATAGCAAAGCTTTCATCATATAACTGCACTACACCCAAATTGGGGTTGATCGTTGTGAAATGATAATTTGCAATTTTGGGCTGTGCGCTTGTGCATACACTAAGCAAAGTGGATTTGCCGACATTAGGAAATCCTACAAGGCCGACATCGGCGATCAGCTTCAATTCCAGAATCACGGTCCTTTCCTTCGCCGCTCCGCCTGCTTCAGCGAAATTAGGCGCCTGTCTGGTTGAAGACTTGAAATTTACGTTTCCCTTGCCACCTTTGCCGCCCTTGGCCGCAATAAAACTATCTCCAGGTTCTACCAGGTCTTTCATGATCAGACCAGTGCTTTTATCTATGACTACGGTTCCAGGGGGTACTTTAATAATCAGGTTCGAACCACCTTTGCCGAAGCACTTTTTCTTCATGCCATCCTGGCCGTTCTCCGCTTCGTATTTTTTGCTGTAGCGGAAATCCATCAGCGTTCTCATATTATTATCCGCAACAAAAATGACGTCGCCGCCCTTTCCGCCATCACCGCCGTCAGGCCCGCCTTCCGGCACATAGGGTTCCCTTCTGAATGAGACTGACCCGTTGCCGCCTTTGCCTGATTTGATTGTTATTTCCGCTCTATCTACAAACATTTTTACCTCTTAAACTCTTTTTCAACGGTTAAAAAAGCCCCTATATTATAGGGGCTTTCAGCTGCAACAATTTATGCTTCCTTGGAATATACACTTACTTGCTTTCTGGTTTTGTCATATCTTTCGAACTTCACAGCTCCGTCAATCTTTGCAAATAATGTATCATCTCCGCCGATTCCTACATTGTTACCAGGATGAAACTTAGTTCCTCTCTGCCTTACCAATATACTACCGGCAGTCACAAACTGGCCGTCACCAGTTTTAACCCCTAACCGTTTCGCCGCACTATCGCGACCATTCTTGGAACTTCCTACTCCCTTTTTACTTGCCATTGATCAACACCTCCCTCTCTATGCCGTGTATGGTTATTTGATGGCTGCAGAAATAGTTTCAATCAAAACTGCAATGGTTGCCTTTTCATCGATTTCGATGTTATTGGCTTTCGCAAATTCGATTATTTCTGCTTTCTTCATGTTTTTAAAATTTGGTAATCCACTTTCATCAGAAGCTGTATCCGCGTCAGCAGATGGCGCTGTGCCAAGGCCTGTTATTTCAACCTTTGTGTAAGGCTGTCTATGTCCTTGCTTCTTTCTATAATCTTTCTTGGATTTGTACTTGTAGATGATTACCTTTTCGCCCTTGCCGCTTTCGACGACATTTCCAGTCACTACAGAATTTAAATATGGTGTGCCTACTGAAATACTGTCTCCTGCGCCCAGGATCAAAACCTTGTCAAACTCAATTTTTTCACCAACTTCAGCATTCAATTTTTCAACGCAAATAACATCGCCCTGAGAAACCCTGTACTGCTTGCCGCCGGTCTCGATTACTGCATACATTTTATTATTCCTCCTCAACCCAGTCTCGCCATCATGGGTAGCTTCACGCTTTCCTTTGACCCATTCTGAGCGGCTTACAATCAAACATGATATCACAAGGCTGTCCTAGTGTCAATAAATTTGAGCTATTATATAAATTTATTGTTCCCGGATGACTCCGTCTTCATCCACCAGCAACTCATTGATCAAATCCTCCACAGAATCGCTGGCAAGATTCTTTTTGGAAGGCATATTAATAACTTCAGACGTATCGGTCGTATCGGTTTTTTTGGTTTCGGAAGCAAGCATTGTGGCTACCTTGTCCAAAATAACTTTGTTTTCTGCAAGATATGCTTTGACATTTTCTCTGCCCTGGCCGATCCTGTTGCCTTCAAAACTATACCAGGACCCGGACTTTTCAATTATTTTCTTTTCGACCGCACAATCGAGAACATCTCCTTCTTTGGATATCCCAGTGCCGTACATGATATCAAACTCGGCAATTTTAAATGGAGCGGCCACCTTGTTCTTCACGATCTTGACTCTGGTCCGGTTACCGACAACGGCATCACCCTGTTTAATGCTTTCCACTTTTCTGACATCGATGCGCATGGATGAATAAAATTTCAATGCCCTGCCGCCGGAAGTCACCTCCGGGTTGCCAAACATAACGCCGACTTTTTCACGCAACTGGTTGATGAATATTACCGCGGTATTGGACTTGCTGATCGCGCCGGCCAATTTTCTGAGAGCCTGTGACATCAATCTGGCCTGCAGGCCAACATGGCTGTCTCCCATATCTCCCTGGATCTCCGCACGTGGAACCAAAGCGGCTACGGAGTCTATCACCACAATATCAAGAGCGCCGCTGCGCACTAGCATTTCGCATATCTCCAGACCCTCTTCGCCCGTGTCAGGCTGCGAGACGATGAGCTCATCGATATTGACACCTAGATTCTTTGCATATTCGGGATCCAGCGCGTGCTCTGCATCGATAAAAGCGGCTTTGCCGCCAGTCTTCTGGGCTTCAGCGATCATATGCAGCGTCAAGGTTGTTTTGCCGGAGGATTCCGGCCCATATATTTCTGTGATCCTGCCTCTCGGTATCCCGCCTATGCCGGTTGCAATATCGACACTTATCGAACCTGTCGGGATCGCCTCGACATTTAATTTTGCCCCTTCTCCAAGGATCATGACCGAACCTTGTCCAAACTGCTTTTGTATTTGTAAAAACGCTGATTCCAGAGCCTTGTCCTTATCTTTCTTATTTATTCCCAATTTAATACCTCGCTTTCTAAGACGAACGCATGTTCTTTTCTAATAATAACTTGAAATCTTCTTAAGGTCAAGGCTTAATTTCAATATTGTTTGTTCTTTAATCTTATATGCTATGGTATAATATGTCAATCCTTGCCATCCAATAATTTATTTATCATGTCCATCATAAATAATACCGTATAGGTCCTGTTCCATTTTCTATTCACATCGCGAAGCCTTAACTCTTTGACAATTTCTTTGTCATCCAAGATGGCTCCGATATATACGAGGCCGACGGGCTTCTCAGGAGTCCCTCCTCCGGGTCCGGCGATCCCTGTTGACGAAACCGCCAGTCTTGTGCCTGAAACACGCTTCACACCTCTGGCCATTTCCATGGCAGTTTCCTTGCTTACTGCTCCGAACCGATCCAATGTCTCTGCCGAAACGCCCAATTCATCGATTTTAGCCTCGTTGCTATATGTTACAAGGCCTCTGTCAAACACTTCCGATATGCCGGGCATATCCGTAAGAGCAGCAGCGAACATCCCTCCCGTACAGGATTCTGCGGATGAAATGGAGATTTTATTATCCAGAAGCTTTTTGGATACCACCTCTGCATATTCCTCGTCATCTGTACTATATATATGTTTACCGATGATGTCCTCGATCTTGCCGATCATTTCCATGACAGCCGCTTCCGCTTCTTCTCGAGTCGGCCTCTTCGATGCAACCCGAACGCAGGATTCGCCTTCTTTTGCATAGGTCGCGATCGTAGGATCAGACTGGCCATTGATCAAAGGCAGCAGAGCGGTTTCGAGCTGCGCTTCACCGATACCAAATGTTTTTATCATCCTATAATAGATAATGTCTTCAGATAAACTGACCAGATAAGGCTTGACGTCTTTTGAAAACATCGATTTCATCTCCCTGGGAGGCCCCGGGAGGCATATGATGATTTTATCATCCTTTGACAGCGCAAATCCCGGAGCGGTGCCCTGGGAATTCGGAAAGACAGTAGCCGTCGCCGGCATATAGGCCTGCTTGATATTGTTTGCAGTCATCCGGATGCCTCTTTTTTCGAAAATCTCGTTGAGATTGTTCATGGATTCCTGATGCAACACCAGCTGATCATCAAATATTTCGCAGACAACTTCTTTTGTCAGGTCATCCTGGGTCGGGCCAAGGCCGCCGGTGGTGATCAATAAATCCACATTCTTCAACGCCCGTCGAATGGTTTCCTTCAGCCTTTCGGCATTGTCTCCCACTGTATAATGAAACATCACATCCAAGCCTAAAAGATTCAACTGAGAGGATAGATACGCCGCATTGGTATTTACGATCTGACCGAATAGCAGCTCCGTTCCCACGGTTACAATTGCGCTCTTCATGATTTTCCTTCTTTCATGTTCTTATTGCCTGAAAACGGTTTTGTTCCTGATGATATATTCTGCTCCTGAGACCACAGTCATAATCAGCGATGCCCAAAGAAATACCATGGCCAGGATATTGACCCATTCAAAATCCAAAACTCCGATCAACAGAAGAAGCGGAACGGCGATCATCTGCAATACTGTTTTGATCTTTCCGCTGGTACCCGCAGCAACAACGATTCCTTCCGAAGCCGCCACAGTACGCATACCGGCTACGATAAATTCCCGGGCAAGGATGATGATCAACATCCAGGCAGGCACCAGCCCGATTTCCACCATGCAGCAAAAAGCTGAGTAGACCAGTATCTTGTCTGCCAGAGGATCCATGATTTTTCCGAAGTTCGTAACCAATCCATACTTTCTGGCGATCTGACCATCCAGCATATCTGTCAGGGATGCTGCAACAAATATGATAAACGCAATCAGATCATAACCAAACACATAGGCAATAATAAAAAATGGAACAGCGATCACTCTCGCCACTGTCAACTTATTAGGCAAATTCATTCCGGTTCCTCCAGTAATTTTCGATTATCAGTTCAAAACGATGCCCACCAGATCATAATCGAATGCATCAACGATCCTCGCACTGACTATGTCTCCCGGTTGCAAGGGTTTTTCAGATGACAATATCACGCTATTGTCGATTTCAGGTGCATCATAACGGCTTCGCCCGTAGTAAGAACCGTCATCATCAATTCCTTCTATCAGGACCTCAAGGGTTTTTCCGAGATGCTTTTGATTGTTCTCCAAAGATATTTCAAGTTGTTTGCGCATAATGGCATCACGGCGGCTCCGCTTTTCTTCGTCCGTGACCTGGTTCGGAAAAGTCGCTGCAGGAGTGCCTTCCTCGGAGGAGTATGCAAATACCCCCAGACGCTCAAATTTTAGTGTCTCAACCATTTTCAGAAGCTCTTCGAAATCTTCTTCGGTCTCGCCGGGAAACCCGGTGATCAGTGTTGTTCTGATATGGATATCGGGGATTTTATTCCTTAAGGCGTTCACGGTTTCTACAATGGAATTTTGTGTGGACCTTCTTTTCATCGACTTGAGGATCCTATCCGAAAGATGCTGGATAGGCATATCGATATAATGGCATATTTTTTCTTCTGAAGCCATCGCATCCATCAGTTCCTGGGTGATTCTATCTTCATAACAGTACATCAGTCGGATCCATCGAATATTTTCCAGACCGCACAGCTCCCTTAGCAGCTCCGGGAGCTGTGATTCACCGTACAGATCATAGCCGTAGTTTGTAACATCCTGGGCGATCAGAATCAATTCTCTACAGCCGTTTTTATCGAGATCCGCTGCTTCCTTTATGATCGATTCATAATTCCTGCTTCTGTAATGCCCCCTGATTTGAGGGATCACACAGTATGCACAACTGTTATCACAGCCTTCCGAGAGTCTCAATGTTGCACTATAAGGTCTTTCTTCCAGTTTGCGTGAGCTGAATTCCTCAAATCTCTGAGGACATGGGGCGAAATGCTTTTCTCTTAAATTGCGCCGATGGTTTTCGAGAATGCCGGGAAGAGCGCTATAATCATTGACGCCGATAAATATGTCAATTTCCGGCATTTCTACAAATAGCTCCTCCCCATAACGCATGGAAAGGCATCCTGCAACGATGAGAATGGTTTCAGGCTCTATTATTTCAGCTATCTCAATGATTCTATTGATGGATTCTCTTTTAGCATCGTTAATGAATCCGCAGGTATTGATCACTACCGCTTCTGCATTTGAGATATCATCCACGATAATATGGCCCGCATCCTCAAGAATGCCGCATGCATGTTCGCTGTCGTTGAAGTTTTTCGGGCATCCCAATGTATCAAAATATATTTTCATTTAAAATGATCCTTCATTTATTTAACACTGCTATTTTCATCAGACTCGCTTTTCATCGCGTAAAGATCTACTTCCGTGATCAGCACTTGTCTTGGTCTTGATCCATCGGATGGTCCAATGATTTTTCTAGCCTCCATCATATCGATGATCCTAGCAGCCCGGTTGTACCCAATTCTGAAACGCCTCTGAAGCATCGAAACCGAAGCTTGCCCTGAATGTACAACTGTTTCTATAGCTTCTTCCAGGAGCTCGTCGCCGTCGTCCCGGCTGTCGCTGGAGTGGCCTTTTTCGATTGTTCCTATGACATCGGCGGAATATTCATTTTCCGGAAGCTGTGCTTTTACGAACTCGATCACTCTATTGACCTCGGCGTCTGATATAAATGATCCTTGGACTCGGACAGGCTTATTGACATTTTGCGGACTGAAAAGCATATCGCCTTTTCCCACCAGCTTTTCAGCTCCGGACATATCGAGTATGGTTCTGGAATCGAATTGGCTTGAAACAGCGAAAGCGATCCTGGAAGGGATATTCGCTTTAATAACACCGGTTATGATATCAACGGATGGCCTCTGAGTGGCCACGATGAGATGCATCCCTGCGGCTCTGGCCATTTGGGCCAGTCTGCAGATCGATTCTTCCACCTGGCTTGGCGCTACCATCATCAGGTCCGCCAACTCATCGATGATGATCACTATTTGAGGCAAAACATTCTGGGGTTCCTTTCTTTTTTTCATCAGCTCGTTATAATGCTCCAAATTTCGCACAGAGACTTCGGCAAAACGTTTGTAGCGATCGGTCATTTCAGCCACGGCCCAATTCAGTGCTGCAGCAGCCTTTGAAGGTTCAGTCACTACAGGAACCAGAAGGTGCGGAATGCCGTTATAATTGCCAAGCTCTACCACCTTTGGGTCTATCAGGACGAGCTTCACTTCATCGGGTTTTGCTCTATAAAGGAGGCTGACAATGATCGTATTGATGCATACGCTCTTTCCGCTTCCGGTGGCGCCTGCAATCAGAAGATGCGGCATTTCCTTCAAATCAGCGACGATAGCGGTCCCGGAAATGTCTTTTCCAACGGCGAAGGCTATTTTTGATTTTGAATTTTTAAATTCTTTTGATCCGATTAACTCTCTGATGGAAACGAGATTGACTCTTTCATTTTCAACTTCGATCCCCACTGCCGCCTTGCCAGGGATCGGGGCTTCGATACGGATGCTTTTCGCTTCCAGATTCAGAGCGATATCATCCGCCAGTCTTGTTATGCTGTTTACTTTAACGCCGGTATCCGGCTGGATTTCATATCTTGTAACGGTCGGCCCCTGCGTTACCTGGACGACTCTTGCGCCCACATTAAAATTGCGCAGAGTATTCTCCAGCTTTTGGGCTTTGGCTCGCAAATTAGAACTGTCGCCGGTCGTATCTTTAGGTTTTTCTTCACTCAGCAGATCCAACGGCGGGAATTCATATTTTGCGATCATGACATTTTTGGCATCTTCCATCGGAAAGCTGTTTTTTAAAGAAACCGTTTCAGCCGGAATGTTAGGCTCTTTTTCACTATCGAGACCGATTCCATGGGGCAGATGCGAAGTCCCATCAAGTCCCATGCCGTGCTTTTTTTCAGGATTTTCCCTGAACAATCCATCGTCATTGACCATCCTGATGATTTTCATCTGTCCTTCCGTCATACTGCCGGGAATATATTCTGTATCTACGGCAGCCCCCGTATTGATTACCAGGTTAGATGCCTCCGGCTTGATGGCAGTGGACTCCAGAGCTGCAGTTGCGGCCTTGGTCATAGCTTTCAATTCTTTTTTAGTTGGAGCGGCCTCAGTTTTTGTTTTATCTGTGCGGTCGTTGACTGCAAAATAAGGTTGAACGTCAGGATCCCGTTGCATTAGTCCTTCCAGATATAAGCCGTTCTTCTGCTCTCTGCGTTCTTTCAGCGCCTCAAAAAATTGGGAGACCGGAGTATTGACGACAAGCAGCAGGCAAATCAATATGATCACCACTGAAAAAATCCATAATCCATAGAGCCCTACGGCTTTTATCAGAAGACTGCCAAGCCACATACCCATAAAACCGGCATTTTGCAAAGCAACCCCGCCCTCAAAAAAGGCTTTGAAGCTGATTGGCCAAACATCCGGCGAGGCAATATCAATAAATCGCGCGGAATTGATGACACAAGCCATGAGAAAAACGATAAAGAGCAAAACAATGGATCGCGCCGTAATGTGCACGGTTTTTTTTGCAAACAACAAAATACCGTACAGAATAAGATAGTACGGCAGTCCAAGGGCCACAATGCCGAAAAAGCCTTTGAGAAAATCAGACAGGATGCGTCCAAATTCGCCGGAGGCATTGGTTTGCAGAGCTACAAGAAGGAATGCGCCGACAGCCATTATGATGATAGCCCAAATTTCATCCCGGATCCGGGAGTCTGATTCGATTATTTGCTGTGGTGCTTCATATTTAGCGGTTCTTGATGTGTTTCTATTCTTTGATCCGGGCGGTCTGCCCGGGCCTCTCTTTGACTTGGACATACAGTCACGAAAAATCCCTTTCCATCTATTAATTATGCAAATATGCATTCAAATTATAACATAGAAGGGCACAAAAAAATATTAATATTTGTGCATTTAAGCTTTTATCTGATACGAAACCGTGTATAATGAAAGTTAATTGTTTTGAGGAGGTATTTAACATGAACAAAAAACCAAATATCGCAATCGTAGGCGCCACGGGTTTGGTTGGCAGTACCTTCCTTAAGGTTCTCGAGGAAAGAGATTTTCCTTTTGAAAACTGCTACATGATGGCGTCTGCGAAATCTGCCGGCACCACAATTACCTTTAAAGGTAAAGAATATGTAGTTGAAGAACTGAATGAAAAAAGCTTCGACAAACCAATCGATATCGCCCTGTTTTCTGCAGGCGGCAGCATTTCAGAACGATTTGCGCCCATAGCGGCAGCTCACGGATGCATCGTCGTCGACAACAGCAGCGCATGGAGAATGGATGAGAATGTCCCTCTCGTAGTCCCAGAGGTGAATCCAGAGGATCTAAAATGGCACAAAGGGATCATCGCAAATCCGAATTGCTCCACCATTCAGGCAGTGGTAGCATTGAATCCGCTGCATAAAAAATACGGGATCAAGAGGATCGTCTATTCAACATATCAAGCGGTTTCCGGTTCCGGTCTCAAAGGCATCAAGGATTTGGAAAACGGCCTTGCAGGCAACAACAAGCCCCTTGCATACGCTCATCCGATAGCCAACAATTGCCTGCCCCATATAGACGTTTTTCTTGAAAACGGCTATACGAAAGAAGAAATGAAAATGATCAACGAAACTCATAAAATCCTGGGCGACGATTCGATAAGAATAACAGCAACAACTGTACGCGTTCCAGTTTTCAGTTGTCATAGCGAGTCGATCAATGTCGAACTGGACAAGCCATTCGAAGTTGAAGAGATCAAACAGTTGCTTTCCCAATCACCGGGGATCGTCCTAAAGGACGATCCGAGCTCCAATGTCTACCCTCTTGCCAGAGAAGCGGCAGGCACCGATCTGGTGTATGTCGGCCGGATCAGAAGGGATGATTCCGTGGAAAACGGATTGAATCTCTGGGTCGTGGCAGACAACATCCGCAAGGGAGCGGCAACTAACGCCGTTCAAATCGCCGAGGAACTCTTAAAATTATAGTTATTTTGAATAAACAAACAGCCGCCACACATGACCTTGTGGCGGCTGTTTTTACGTTCCTGCCATGGAGTTCCCTGGCTATTGGATTTCTTCCAAAAGTTTTTCAGCCCTTTGCGGATCGCTGACTTTCATGATCATCCTGGCCGCGCCATTGTCTGAGTAGCCATACATATAGGCAACATTGATCCCTTCATCAGCCAGCAGTTCCAGTACGTGATGAAGCTTGCCGGGAACGTCCGGGATCAGCAGACCGATCACGTCTACTAATTTAACAACGAAGTGCTTTTCTTTTAAAGCCGTTTGCGCTTTTTCGGAATCGCTCACGATCATTCTTATAATGCCGTATTCTTCTGTTTCAGCCATGCTCAAAGCAGAAATGTTGATTTCGTTTTCGCTGAGAACTCCTGTAAGTTCTCTCAGTCTTCCGGGCTCGTTTTGCAAGAAAACCGTTAATTGCTTTATCATGATCATATCCTCCTACTATATTTTACGCTTGTCGATAACTCGTTTTGCCTTCCCTTCGCTTCTCTCAAGGGTTTTCGGCTCGGCAACGGTGATGATAACGCTTATGCCCAGAACGCTTTCCACCTTTTGCTTGATCCGGTTTCGAACAGCGTTCAATTCCGTCATTTCATCAGAAAAGTATTTATCTTCGATCTCAAGCTGGATTTCCAGAGTATCCATGGTTCCTTTTCTATCCACTATCAGCATATAATGAGGTTTTGCTTCCGGAATGCTTAACAGTACACTTTCCACCTGGGATGGGAAGACATTGACTCCCCTTATAATCAGCATGTCGTCCGAACGTCCCTTGATTCTTGACATCCGTACATTTTTCCGGCCGCATTCGCAAGGATCGTAGTTTAAAGAGGAAAGGTCACGGGTCCGGTATCTCAATAATGGCATTGCCTCTTTCGTCAGGTGAGTGAATACCAGTTCGCCGGTTTCGCCCGCATTCATTGGTTCAAGAGTATCGGGATTGATGATTTCAGGATAAAAATGATCTTCAGCAATATGAAGACCGTTTCTGACTTCACAGGAACAGGAAACTCCGGGACCCATGATTTCGCTCAACCCATATATATCATGGGCGACCAGCCCCAGACCTTTTTCAATATTGGTCCGCATTTCCTCGCTCCAAGGCTCGGCGCCGAAGATCCCGACTCTCAACTTCAAATCATCCGGGCTGACACCGATTTCTTCCAGAGCTTCCGCCAAACGCAATGCATAGGAAGGAGTGCAGGCTAAAACCGTGGTCCCGAAATCCTGCAGCAAGGTGAGCTGCTTGTCGGTGTTGCCTCCCGATATAGGAACAACGGAAGCGCCGATTTTTTCCGCTCCATAATGAAGCCCGAGACCTCCGGTAAATAAGCCATAACCATAAGCGATTTGTATAATGTCATGTTTCGTGGCGCCGACACTATAGAGCGCTCTTGCCACGTTTTCAGAAAACATATCAATATCTTTTCTGGTATAACCCACTACCGTTGGTTTCCCGGTAGTGCCGGATGACGCATGCAACCTGACGATCTCACTTTGAGGTACAGCAAGCAGTCCGTAGGGGTAGTTGTCTCTGAGGTCTTTTTTCGTGGTGAAAGGCAGTTTAACGATGTCTTCGATGGTATTGATATCACCCGGTTCAATACCCATGGATTGCATTTTTTTTCGATAGAACGGTACATTGTGATAGACTCTTGTCACTGTCTCCCGGAGTCTTTTGCTCTGCAATTTGTACATGTGTTCCCTGTCCATACACTCTTTCGGCTCATTCCAAATCATTTTTCTGTTCTCCTTATCACTATCATTATACATTGCCCGGTTTGTGAAATGCTAAGTATAAAAAAACCCGCCTCCAAAGAGACGGGGATAACCCGCGTTACCACTCTTTTTGCCTTATCGGCCACTCCGGGACTTTTGATCCCTTATCTCTATTACGGGAGAACCCGGGCATGCCTACTATTGGTTCAGCGTGCCGGCTCAAGGGGGAACTTCAATTATACTGATGCCACCGGTTCTCATCTTATCCGGCTCTCTGTATGCGCAAATAATAACCTACTTTACCCTGTCATCGCCTTTGGATATTTACTTAATAGCCATAATACATTTGTTTAAAAGCTTTGTCAATTTATTTGTTAAAAACGGCGTGGATGAGATCCACGCCGTTGATATTATACTATGCTTCTGCTACAATTTCTTTCCCGTCATAATAGTTGCAATTTGGGCAAACTCTATGAGGAAGCTTAGGCTCGTGACACTGCGGGCAAATCGATATCCCCGGTGCCTTCATCTTCATATTAGGAGCTCTTCTTTTATCTCTCCTGGCCTTAGATGTCCTATTTTTTGGAACTGCCATATTTACACCTCCTTACTAGATTTTAGCTCAAAATTCCTGTTTTCGAACTATTTTATTATATATATGGGGTAAGGCCTTGTCAACAATTATTTTTTAGAAACGATTTCCATCGTATCTCTTGCGATCATCAGTTCTTCATTGGTCGGGATCAACAGAACCTTGACCTTGGAAGTGTCTGTGGATATGATCGCTTCTTTGCCGCGAATGTCATTGCAGTTTGCGCAAAGCTCGATCCCGAGACATTCCATTTCCGAACAAATCATATCTCTCATGCCGATATCATTTTCGCCAACACCGGCTGTAAATACGATGGCATCGGCGCCGTTCATTTCTGCCATATATCCGCCGATATAGAATTTAACCGAATGAGCGAAGACTTTTAGTGCCAAATTGGCTCTTTCATTTCCCTCATCCGCAGCTTTTTCAATGTCTCTGAAATCGGAGGAGATACCGGAAATACCCATCATGCCGGATTTTTTATTCAGAACATTATTCACGTCATCCAAAGATACTCCTTCTTTTTGAGCGATGAAGGATACAATAGCAGGATCTATATCGCCGGACCTTGTTCCCATGACCAGTCCTTCAAGCGGTGTGAACCCCATGGATGTATCGATACATTTTCCATTTTCGATGGCAGCGACTGAAGCTCCGTTTCCGAGATGGCAAGTGATGATTTTGATTTTGTCGAATGGTTTCCCGATGATCTCCGCAGCTCTTTCCGCTACATATTTATGGGAAGTTCCATGGAAGCCGTAGCGACGGATCCTGTATTTTTCGTAATATTCATAAGGAATCGCATATATATAGGATTCCGGAGGCATCGTTTGATGGAAAGCTGTGTCGAAAACTCCAACCATAGGGGTTTTCGGCATCAATTCTTTACATGCAGCAATACCAAGAAGATTAGGAGGATTATGAAGAGGCGCCAGCTCTGTACACTCTTCCAAGGCGTTGATCACATCGTCTGTGATCATGACTGATGAGGCATACTTTTCACCGGCATGGACGACACGATGTCCAACAGCGCCGATTTCATCCATATTCGCCACTACGCCGTGATCTTTGTCCAACAACGCTTCCAGAACATGGCCGATGGCATCCTTGTGATCCTTCATAGGCACTTCCAGCTTGAACTTGTCCTGACCGACCTTCTCATGAGCGATCATAGACCCTGCAAGCCCGATCCTTTCCACAAGACCTTTGGCCAGCAGCGTTTCGTTGGTCATATCAAGCACCTGATACTTGAGTGAAGAGCTCCCGCAGTTAATTACCAATACTTTCATTATTGCTTTACCTCCGATTTAATAATATATTTTTGCAACGTTTGAATTGTTTTCAACCTTAATAAGATGGAATTTAAAAAGTCTGGAACTTCAATGGCTTTCTAACATAATCGGCTCCTGCGTACAGATTGTTTCCAGAAGAAAGATTATAGAGGTCTGTGGCAAGAATGTCGTAATTCAGAGCGTTCCATTCCAATGAATCGTCTTTTAAGTCTTTATTGATATTTGTTATGATGGGTATTTTAGCACATCGTTCTTTCTTGATGATTTTCAGCAATTTTGCACCGTTGTCGTTTAAAGCAAGTATTCTGGCATATACGATGCGATTTTCCATGATATGCTGCATGGAATCCTTGTCCAGATTGGTCAGGATATGGATCAGCATACGCTGGATTTTCGTTTGAGCATATCTTTTGGAATTGATTTTCTCGATGAGTTCATCCATGTTCACGGCATTTCTTATTTCGTTCTTGATTTTATTTTCGAGACCTTCACTTACCGACAGAATATTTCTCAGTTCATTTCTTGATGCTTTCAGGATTTCTGCAGTTACTACCGGAAAAAGATCTTTCATTTGAATATTGACGGATTCTTTGATGCCCGCAAAATTTCTATAACTGTTTTCCGGCATGTATTTTTCAAGACCTAAAAGATTTTCCTGCTCATAATACTTTTTCCGAAGTGCAGTGGCGGAGGAGTACTCCTCTCCTATTTCTTCGGAATTATGATGGTTACCGATCCGTGGGATCGTTATCGGCTCAATATTTGAATAGGTTTTCAATAATATTTTCAAATATTCCAAAGCCAGTATGTTATTGGGTCCCCTCAATATTCTGGATGCATCCTTCATATATGTGGCGTTCAAAGCCTTTTCCCATGCTTTTGCGTAGGAATCTCCGGCATCTAAATTCATTTTGAGAGCTTTTTTCAGATCCTCAGGTTCTTCGACCAAAAGCCGTGCGATTTCCAAAAGCTCCGTAATATCTCCGCTTTCGCTTCCGAAGCTTAAGTAATTTACGCAGCCCAGGCCATCCAGGATCGATACGCCTCCATAGGCAAAATACTCTGCACTATTGCAAGCATATACGAAAGGAAGCTCTATGACAAGATCTACACCGCATTCAATAGCTGCTTTAGCCCGCAGCCATTTATCCGCCATAGCCGGCTCGCCGCGCTGTACGAAATTGCCGCTCATAACTGAAACCACAAAATCGGCACTTGTAGCCTTCCTGGATTCTTCCAGATGATACATGTGCCCTTTATGAAACGGATTGTATTCAGATATTATGCCTAATACTTTCATCAGTCTCTATCCATTTGTGTCCTATATGCCAGCTCTTCAATTTCTTTGCGGTTTTCAGACAGTGTATTATTGATGTTTGTAAATGTAATGTCCATATTTTCAAACATTTTCGCAAAATACTCTCCGTTCAGCTGATCCATCTTTTGTTGAAAATTGAACAGGATGCTATCGATGTAATTGAAAGTTGACATTTTAAGCTGCTTGACATTATCGTATGCGACACCCATGATCTCATCGGCGCGCTGCTTTGCCTTAACGGTAATATCATCATTTTCGATCAAGGCTTCCGCCTGCTTCATGGCATCCTTCAGAACCGTTTCATATTCTTGCTTCGCTTCGTCCAAAATGCGCTGGCGTTCATTTTTTATCCATTGGGCCTGCTGGATTTCGTCAGGCAGTTCTATTCGGATTTCTTTGACGATTTCAAGCAGTTCTCCTGCATCGATCATGATTTTTCCGGTTAATGGTACCGCAGCTGCAGTATCTACGATTTCTTCAATTTCTTCCAAGAGTTCTAAAACTTTCATTGTTCCGCCTCCCTGCTCTTTCGTTTTTCATCAAGAGCCGCCTTGACCGATTCCGGTACGAGCCCTCTGATATCGCCCTTCAGGCTGTGGACCTCTTTGACCATGCTTGAACTGATAAAGCTCAAGCTTGGCGTGGTCATAAGAAAAATGGTCTCCACGCAGTCCTTATAAAGCCTCGCGTTCATTTGGGCCATCTGCAGCTCATATTCGAAGTCCATGGAAGCCCGGAGTCCCCTGACCACGACATTGAAGCCATTCTCGTTGACGTATTCCGCTAAAAGGCCGGAAAAGGAATCCACACATACGTTTGATAGATCTTCCGTTATTGACTTGATCAGCCCCACTCTTTCTTCAGGTGAAAACAAGGATTTTTTTGAAGGATTATCTATAACACCGATCACCAGGGTGTCGTGTATTTTTGCCGCTCTTCTTATTAAGTCAAGATGCCCATAGGTCAATGGATCAAAAGAGCCTGCATATAATGCCTTTGTGCTCAATATTTAGCCCCCTTTCAAGTCTAAACTGTATTATAACATAAAGTTTTATTTTTAATCAAGGAAATCGACGAACATCAACTATAAATCCATTCCCTCCAATTCATAAATCGAAATACGCACCGTTCCATACTCTTTGTGTTTTATTCTTGTGAAGGATCCGAAACGATCCGGCAAATCAACATCATCGCCGTATTCCGCTACAATAATGCCTCCCGGATCCATCGATCTTTCTTTTTCGATGAGGTCGATGCAATCACTTAGAAAACCGCCCTTATAAGGGGGGTCCAGGATCATCAGATCAGCCTTGTCTTTTATTTTTTTCAGCGCATGCCGATAATCGCCCAATATGAATGTCGACTTAGCTCCGGCTTTGCAAATGTCGACATTTTGCCTGACCAGTGACAGGCTCTCTTTGCTCAAATCGCAAAAATAACAATGGGCGGCGCCTCTGCTCAGTGCCTCAAGTCCCATATTTCCTGTCCCTGAAAAAAGATCCACTACGATGGCCTCCTCCAGATAAGGCATTACCATTGAAAATACGGCTTCCTTAACCTTGTCGGTGGTAGGCCTTATTTTCCGGTCTGTTGGCGCTATAAGCCTTCTCCCTTTATATTCACCTGCTATTATCCGCACGACATTTTCCCCCTAATTCAAGTTTGGATTCAGGAAGACGCTTTGGTAAAGAGCTTCTCGATTTTCTTTTTAAAAGCCTGATTCTCAAAATTTGCAAGCTTGGGGTCCTGGAATAAAAGAAATTTTGCCTCTTCTTTCACTTTCTCAAGCACATCGATATGTTTCACAAGATCGGCTATTGCCAGATCCGGAATGCCGTGCTGCCTGGTGCCGAAAAATTCTCCTGGACCCCGAAGTTCAAGATCTTTTTCAGCGATATAGAACCCATCTCCCGAATTTACCATAATTTCTGCCCGCTCAGCAGCAAGGCTGCCGCCGCCGCCCAATATTAAAAAGCAGTAGGATTGATGACTGCCGCGTCCTACACGCCCACGCAGCTGATGTAATTGGGCGAGTCCGAATCGCTCAGCGCTTTCTATAACCATAACCGTCGCATTGGGAACGTTGATCCCCACTTCGATCACGACGGTGGAAACCAGCAAGTCGATAGCCCCATCGTTGAAAGACTCCATCACCCGTTCTTTCTCCTCGGGCTTCATTCCGCCATGAAGAAGACCGACTGAAAAATCGCAAAAGAGTTTTGAAAGCTCGGAATATACTTCTGCCGCAGATCTGGCTTCCAGCAGATCTGATTCCTCGATCAAAGGAGTGACAACATAACATTGACGCCCTTCCTCCAACTGGGATCCAACAAAAGAATACATGGTTTTCCGGGCAGTTTGGTTCGTGATGCTTTTTGTTATCACCGGATTTCTTCCCGGAGGCATTTCATCGATGATGGAAATGTCCAAATCCCCATAGATAATAGCGGCCAAAGTTCTGGGGATCGGGGTTGCTGTCATGACCAAAGTGTCGACATTCTCACCTTTTTCGGTCAAAGCCAGCCTCTGGTTCACTCCAAAACGATGCTGTTCATCTGTTATGACTAATCCAAGATTTTTAAAAACCACGTTGCTTTGTATAACGGCATGAGTTCCGACAACTACTTGAATGCTGCCGGTCTTCATTTTATCAAGCAACCCTTGCTTGTCCTTGCTGTTCAGGGAACTGATCAATAGCTCGACCTGGATGCCATGAGGCTCCAAATCTGCCTTCAGACTGGCATAATGCTGTTTTGCCAATAATTCGGTCGGAGCCATCATGACCCCCTGATAACCGGATTTAACGGCTTTATATAAAGCCGTTTCGGCAATAACGGTCTTGCCGGAACCGACATCGCCCTGCACCAGCCGATTCATCGGGCGAGGACTTTCCATGGACGCCAGCACTTCCGAGATGACTCTTTGCTGAGCGCCTGTCAACTGATAATGAAGGCTTTCAATGAATGGATCGATCACAACGGATTTCGGGAATGAAGGGCTTTTCTTCCCTTCCATGCGAATTTCCCGTGTTGCCATCAGCCCTGTCTGCAGGACCAGCAATTCTTCGAACACAAGCCGGAACCGCGCTTCTTTGAGCTTCTGTTCATCATCAGGAAGGTGTATATTTTTAATTGCATAGGAAATACTGCAAAGCCTATTGCGGGCAATGATCGATGGAGGGAGGTATTCTTCAAGGCTTGAAGCCAAAGGGACGACTTGTCTCAGATACTTCTGCATCTCGGCCTGAGTGATGCCGGCGGTCAGAGGATAAATGGGTATGATGCCTTGAATAACGCCGGTTTCTGTTCTGGAAAAATCCGGATGGATCAGTTTAACTGACCCTGCTTCAAACCTTGGCTTGCCATAAAAATCAAAACTCACACCCGGCTTGAAAATAGAATTCAGAAACCCGGCATTAAAAAAAACAATTTCTATTTTCCCTGTACGGTCTTCGCAAAGAACCTTGATAAAACTTTTTTTACCGTACCGAAAGCCACCCGTGGTGACTTTAACAACAGCAGCCCGGATCAGCGCCGGCACTTCATCTCTTAAATCGATTATTTCAGAGACATGCCTGCGATCCTGGTAATGCCTCGGGAAATAAAACAAAAAGTCCTCCAGAGTAGCAATGTTCAGTTTTAATAACAATTCCTTTTTCTTTGGCCCTACTCCTTTTAATATTTCAACGCCATCTGTAATTTTCATTGAAATATTACCTCTTTACCTCTATATGCCTTTTTTTGATCTGGCGGGATAAAGTGCCCGCAACCACCACAGATATGCTATTTAATTCAATTGAAGTAAATTCCCTGACATTGGTCTCTATTTCGTCGATCAGCTGGTTCGTGACCTTTGTGATGCTGGTCCCGAACCTCACCACAATATACAGACGAATGTCCAAACCCGTGGGACCGTAATTGATCTCGATATTGCTGGCGTCATCAAAATAACCGAGCCTTGAAAACAGATTGTTGATAATTTTGCCCTTTTGGTTGCAAATATAAACCTTCCCCGACAGCCGATCCACAGCTTCGGTAATAATTTTCCCAATAACCGCTTTTGTGATCGAAATCGTTCCGTATTCGGTCTCAGCCTTGTAAAACATTCAGATATCACTTCCTTCCGGAATTAAATTAGAATTATTATAGCACAAATTAAAAAAACCTGCATCGCAGGTTTTTTAGGTTACTATACTTATATAGCGCGGTTCACTTTACCGGAACGAAGACATCTTGTGCAAACGTTTGCTGTTCTAACTGTTCCGTTTTCATCGACTTTGACAGTTTGAATATTTGCATTCCACTTTCTTCTTGTATGTCTGTTGGAATGAGAAACATTGTTTCCGGAAACCTGACCCTTCCCGCAAATTTCACATTTTCTTGACATTTACCGCACCTCCTTTTTATATCTTGAGCTTACGCATGAGCACTTGTATTGATATGTTTTAAACTATCCAATCAGTGGTCGAACAAGCGATATTATAACAAAGAAACAGAACAAATACAAGCATTTTTTTATTTCAATCCATATTCCACCAGTTTATTGAATAATTGCCTCCTGGTTATCGCCAGCACTTCAGCAACTTTGTCGAGATTGTTCGGGTACTTTTGCATTAAATTGACGATATATTTCTTTTCAATATCGCTTCGCAGTTCTTTCAGCGAGAGATCTTTAGCAACCATACCGCTTTCTTCCTGGACGGATATCTCAACTTTCGAAGCAGCATGCATGATGTCCGGCGGAAGGCATTCCTCGCTGATATATCCATTATCTGAAAGCACGACCAGCCTTTCTATGATATTTTTGAGTTCTCTGATGTTTCCGGGATAATTATAATTATGTAAAAATTCCTTGACACCCTCTGACATTGAAACGACAGGTTTCGCTGTTTCGATTTCATATTTTTTTAGAAAATAATCGATGAAAAGAGGAATGTCTTCCCTCCTCTGATTCAGTGGAGGAAGCTCCAGGACAATGGTGCTTATACGATAAAAGAGGTCACTCCTGAATTGTTCTTCCTGCATGTCTTTATGAAGATTTCTGTTTGTTGCTGTGATAAGCCTGAAATCGACATCGATAGGTACATTGCTGCCCAGTCTGTAGATTTGCTTGTTTTCGATGGCTTTGAGCAGTTTGCCCTGAAGGTTCATGGATATGCCGCCTATTTCATCCAGAAAAAGCGTACCATGATTTGAAGCTTCGAAAAGTCCGATCCTTCGTTGCGCTGCTCCGGTAAAAGAACCCTTTTCGTGTCCGAAAAGCTCTGACTCCAGTATGGATTCCGACAGCGCCTGGCAATTGAGCTCCAGAAAATTATTGTCTTTGCGATTGCTAAGATCATGGATATGCGAAGCAAGAACCTCTTTTCCGGTTCCCGATTCGCCGAGAATAAGAATGCTGGCTTCGCTTTTAGCAGCGCGCTCCGCCAATGCGAGGACCTGTCGGAATTTGGGACTTCTGCTATCCAGCATATATCCTCTGCTGCTGATCATATCCCTCAGTAAAGAATTGTCCATTTTGAGCCGTTTTTCCTCTGAAAGCCTGGCGATTTCCAAAATCAGCTCTTCCGGATCAGTCCCTTTTGTGATATAGGTGTAAGCGCCGTCTTTCATAGCTTGTACTGCTTTTTCAATGGTTCCGTAGGCCGTCATGATTATCACCTCCACAGGGATCCCTTTTCTTTTGATATACTGCATCAAAACATCGCCGTTCATTCCAGGCATCATAAGATCCGTCACGACAAGATCGTAATCCGATTTGCCCATCAATTCCAGCGCTTCTCTGCCGCTGTTGCATGTTGTGACCTGATAACCCTTGGACTGTAAGATCATTTTTAAAACATCGCAATAATCCTGCTCGTCATCCACCACTAATATATTAAAAATAGTGTTGATCAATTTGTAATTCCTTTCTTAAATCATATTATTTTATTCTAAAGGCAAGGTGATAGTAAATGTGGTGCCAACACCCGGCTCACTCTCCAGATCGATGGTTCCGTTCATTTTCTGAACTTCGTTATAAACTATATATAGACCAAGTCCGTTTCCTTCGCGTTTTTCTTTTGTTGTAAAAAATGGGTTATAGACCTCGCTGATCAGTTCCGGTTCAATACCGATTCCGTTGTCGCTTACAGATATTGAAAAATCTGTCGCGCTTTTTGACAATTTGATTTCTATTATACCATTTATTTTGCTGGCATCTATAGCATTTGATATCAAATTGATTAAAACGATATCTAAAGATTCAACACATATATTGACTTTAAAATCTTCTTCGCAGAAGATATTGATGGCTTTCAAGTTTTCTTTAATTTTCATTTCATTGAGCAAGATCATGGAATCGATATGCTCTCTGATAAATATCTCTTCTTTTTCGCTGCTGGATATTCTGGAAAAATTCAGGAGATTGTCAATGATCCTGCCTGAAGCGTCCAGGCATTTTTCAATGATCTGGATCACTTTCATCAATTTTCCCTTATCGATCGGCTCCATATGCTTGATCACATAGCAATAATTTCTTATGATCCCCAGTGGGTTTCTGATCTCATGGGCGACGCCAGCTGCCAGCTGTCCGATAGCAATCATTTTATTGCCCTGCAGCATCTGTCTTTCTGCTGCTCTCAAATCTGTAACGTCGCTGGCCATAAAGAGAATTTTTACTGTTTTCCACTTTTGGCTTTCAATCGGAAAAGTATTGATCTCAATTATACGTCTTTTAATTGATAGCTCTAGACTTTGACCGGTCCTGTTTTTAACCGTTTCATCAATGACATTATTCAGCAGTTCTATCGTATCTTTCGGAAAAGCATCAATAGAAACAATACTCTTTCCTAACATTTCGTTTTTTGATACTTCCAGAAAGCGAAGGAAAGCCTTATTTATGGCCAGAATATAGCCGTTTTCATCCAACTCCGCCATATAGTAGGATACTCCGTTGAACGTTGTATCCATCTCTTTTTGGCTTGCAACGAGCTGCTCCATTCGTATACTCAACTCATCATAAAGATTTTTATTGGATTGATAGTAAATAAAAAGTGCGCATAATACAGATGCTATCATGATCAAAAGAATCAGGGATGTTTCTTTAAACATATCTTCTTTTGCAAAAGAGTATGGTAAGCCGAACCAATTCCCCTGAAGTTGTTTCAGCATAATATCAAGGTTCGTACTGTTAACGATATTGTTTATGGTGTAAAAGAAAATCTTTGAAGATCTGTCCACCGCTATACACACATTTTTTTCGTAGATCGAAACGCAAAGATTTTTGTACTGATCAAGAGCGTTATTTTTGATCAGGATGTCAGTTACTGCTGTTTCATTTCCAATAATGAAGTCCGCATGCGAATCCAAAGCCATTTCTACGGCTTCCTCAACATTATTTGTTTCAACCGGATTGATCTTAATTCCATTGTATTTCAGGCTGTTTTTTGCGCTTTGAGCTAATTCTCCGGATACGCATATTCCCACAAGACTCCTCTGGGACAACAATTCATCATTTGTTTTCGCAGTAGTTATAAACATGGAGCCGTTGACTTGAAATACAGGTTTTGTGATACTGATTTCTTCGATATTATCTCTCACATTTTCCGTGACCAGCAAAACCATACAATGGAGCTCTTCGTTTTGCTCAAGAAATGTCCAAACTGGCTGGTTTTCCTGCTGAGGCACATATACCAGATTGATTTCCTTACCTACAGAACCCCAGATTTTGGACATGTAATCAAATAAGAAACCGCCATAGGTATCCGTCTCTTCGTTATAAATCGTTAAATATTTCATGTCATCACTAAAACCAATATTAATGGAATCCATATTTCTCATCAATTCATTTTGCTTCTGGCTCAATACTATTCTGGTATTGCCCGGATCTTTAATATTAAAAGAATCATCGAGAAGAGAAAATGTAAGCATGGCACCGATAAGCAATATGATAATCAGGATAATAATTGCATCTTTTTTCATTTCAAGAATTCCCTCCGGGCAAATTCTTCGCCAAAAATCAATAATTCACGGTCTTTTTTACTCTGTTCCCCATATTGGAATCTGGCAATAAAGTTAAATAGGGCACCGATAATGACCCATATCCCAATGATCAACAATTCTTCAGTAACAAGAGATTTTATGATGGTATTATATACGATAAGCAGAAAATACATGGCAGATAGAAAAACAGCTGCAAATCCGATATATTTACCCCCCTTTACTTTAAAAGGCCGGTTAAGTTGGGGTTCTTTGATTCTTAAAACCATAAAAGCCAGGGCCACTAAAAAATATGTGAGTAAAGTACAAAATGCGCTGGCATTGAAAAACCACAAAAAAGCAATTTCCCCAAGCAAAGGAGATATAATACAGACTCCGCCCACAAGAAGCGTAGCAGCCCAGGGTGTTCCATATTTCTTATGAAGCCGGCCAAAAACCGATGGCAGCATTTTTGCCCTTCCCATGGCGAAAATAAGCCTTGTAGACCCCATAAAAAATCCATTCCAACAGGTCAATATACCGAGAATACCACCAAGTACGACTATTTTCCCAAAGGTATTATCTCCAAAAGCATAGGTCATAACATCAGCGGCCGGCGTCAAGCCGGAAACTCTTATTTCAGGTGGCGCCGCTAGAGATACGCCGATTATGATTGCAATATACCAGATCACCGCCATAATGATACTGGCCAGGATCATTCGGCCGGCAGCTTTCATGGGAACATTCATTTCTTCTGCCGACTGAGGTATTACATCGAACCCGATCAGCATCGAAGGAACCATTAGAATAACATATGCGAATCCGTCCATTGAAGTAAACAATGGCCCGATATTGTATACCGTGCCAAATGTGACACCACCAAAAAGTATAATAAAGCCGACAACCAGAAAGCCGGCTGTAGCCATTACCTGAAAAATCATAGCAGGCCTTGTTGCAAAAAGATTGAGCAAAACCATGATGATCGCACAGAATATTCCTATTGCAGCCCAAGACAAATATACGGAATACCCTGCTATATCCCAAATATGGATCAAGTCCGGGATAGGTAGAAGATAATCCAAGGCAGTTGCGATCGCAATACTTTCCCAGGCAGCTACTGAAATATAGGCAAAAGACATGATCCATCCGACAACCCAGGCCAGCCGATACCCTAAGGCTCTGAAAACATAGACTATTTCTCCGCCTGCTAACGGCAAAGCAGCAGTCAATTCGCCATAGGTTATACCAACAATGAATATGACTGCAGAGCCAGAAAGGAAAGCTAGAATGGCGCCAAGAAAACCCGCTTTGGTAATCCAAGTGGTCATAACCACGATCCAGCTCCACCCTACCATGGTGCCAAAACCCAAGGCCAATATATCAGTTCTACCCAAAGCTCTGGAAAAACTATTTTTATTTTCGCCAATGCCGTTGTCGCGAATATTATTGTTCAAATATAAATCCTCTTATTATTATTATGAGGCAAAGTCCAAAACCGCCACCCCATCATTATACATTATTATGGATTAATTTTTAATTAATATTTTATACATAATTTTCTGGTAAAAACAAGCACAATATTATATAATATGTTTTATTATAATACTGATAGGAGTTGATAAAAATTGAGCTACAAATGCCCTCATTGCAATAAAAATGCTATTTCAGTCTTTAAAAGATTTTGGTTGAGGAAGTACATGACATTCAACTGCAAATCATGCGGAACTCAGCTTAGAATAAACAGAAGATACGGACGCCGCGGATCAATAGGTGTAATATTTACTTGGTTTATTGTTACCCTTGCAGCAAGTTTTATCCCTTTCAATACTGTTTTAAGAGTCGTTTTATATCTAGTTGCACTTGTTGCCGCGATTTCTCTTTTCAATTTGACCATTCCATTTGAAGAAGTTGAACAAGACAAACAGTAAAACAAGGTCCTAAAACAAATGTCGTAGGCAGGCACATCAATAGCAAATACCGGGAATTTCTCAAGAGACAGAGCATACCTGTCTCTTGTTTAATTGTGTGATTTTATCGACATCTGATAACATGGCTTTCTCGAAATAACAAAAAAACCGACAGAGAGTTTGCACACTCTGTCGGTAAAACGTTGATGTTTTTATTGTGTTTGATCCCTCATCAATTATTGATGCTGGTTAAATTAATAAAGTTTCTTAGGCTTTTCTCCAAATATCTGCTCATATCTCCATTCACGAGTAACAGCTCCGTAGGTTGATTTAGCCCAAGTAGAGAATATAACACCCAATACGATCCATCCAATCATCAAAGCCCACTCATAAGGCCATACGAGAGCGGACGGCATACCAGGGAGGAATATGATGCACATAAATGCGCAAGCGATCATTCCCAAATATCCCATCATTGATCCACCTGGAGCTCTGTATGGTCTTTCAAGATCAGGTTCAAACTTGCGCAGTTTGATGAATGCGTAGCATACGAAGAACCAGGAGAATACGATACCGGCACTGCCTGCATCGATGAGCCATACACCGACTTTTCTTCCAAGCAGCGGAGTGAGGCAAGTGATAACGCCAATCAGTATAACTGCATTGGTTGGAGTCTTGTATACCGGATGGATCTTTCCGAGGAATTCCGGAAGCATCTTCGCTCTTGCCATAGAGCTTATAGCACGAGCGCCGCCCATAAAGAATCCGATCCAGGAAGTCAATATACCGCAGAGACCACCGGTTATGATAACAAGGGTAACGCCTCTTCCGTAAACAGCGATTGCTGCCTCAAGAGTAGCAAGACCATTTGCATCGGCGTATGCGATCTCTTCATTATTCAAAGCCATACCAACGCCAAAGGTGATCAATGAATACCAAGCTGTTGCCATAACAACGGATAACATCAGGATCTTTCCTATGAGTCTGTAAGGAAGATTGATCTCGGCAGCTGTCTGCGGGATAACGTTGAATCCAACGTATGCAAGCGGCGTCATACCTAATACAAGGAAAAATCCGCTCATATCAGTAAACACAGGCGCAATATTAGAACTATCTCCCATCGAGAGAGTGCCGCCTACAAATGCGATACCAACAAGGGCAAGAACAACAGTTAGGATTTTGTTGACCAAAGCAGCTATAGATACTCCTCTATAGTTCAATATAGTGAAGATTATTGTTCCTGCGACGCCAACTGCTACCCAGCTTGCGTATACATCCCAACCTGCAATCGTCCAAATATATCCATGCGTTTCATAACCAGGGAATACATAAGCAAGTACAGTCGGGAATGCTACTGTTTCAAAAGCAGAAACCGAAACACAACCGAAAATGATAAACCATTCTGCTATGAACGCCTGACGGTTGCCCAATGTTCTGATTGAGTAAGCCAATTCCGCACCGGCGATCGGCATAGCAGGAGATAATTCCGCATAGCAGAACGCTACGAAAGTAACGATGACTGCTCCTAATAATATTGCTAGTACTGCTCCGCCTACGCCTGCAGCTAAAATCCAAGTACCGGTGGTCCAAACCCACATCCAGCCTATCATTGCACCAAAGGCTAGAGCAAGGATGTCGCCTTTATTTAGAACTTTTTCATAAGATCCTGAATTCTGATTTGTCAAATGCAACACTTCCTTTCAAATAATAATAATGATAATTGCTTAAGTTCAACATTTTGATAAATCGTACCTTTATCACCTCCTCTTTAAATAGTTTTTGCAAACCCCACGTACTGGTTTTATATGACAATGAACGGATTTACGTTCACATGCCAGCATAATATAATTCCAATGATTTATTTAGCAAAATCAATGCCAAAATCAGACATGTCTATCATCCCGTGTTAACAGTATGAGCAATATTCTGAAAATATAACTTAAAAACTATTGTTTGTCAATAATGTAACGCTTGAAAAAATATAAAATATATTTTGAATATTATATTTATGAATGTGTATAACTCCAACCCCTAATCCCTTCACCCCTGAATTGATTGAATAATCCGGAAATAAATTTCCATAATAGGAAATTTATTTCCGGATTTCAGATTGCAGTACAAAATTTTAATTGGTATAAAAAACCCCTATTTCATGCATTTGATGATGGCAGCCTCGTAGATGGCAAGACCGGCATCCAGCTGAGCGTCTGTCACGCAAAGCGGACAGAGGAATCTGATGACGTTGTTGTAGGTTCCGGCAGCTTCCAGCATCAGTCCATTGTTGCAAGCCTCCAGCACGATCGCCGTTACGATGT
>Ga0302242_1000363_pt1 | contig 46801 bp, 33 predicted proteins | sample AAG_UR_Lys_MG_FD_193510 | JGI IMG/M metagenome (GOLD analysis project Ga0302242, IMG submission 193510) | Enriched activated sludge microbial communities from anaerobic digester in WTTP, New Holstein, Wisconsin, United States - AAG_UR_Lys | ecosystem: Engineered > Bioreactor > Anaerobic >...
CAAATAAAACCCTTCAGGCAATTTCTCAAGATGAATTTTTATTATTTTTTCCATAACAACAGCTCCTTTAATCTTTCGGGGGCATTTTGGGGGTCAGGTCTTTAAAATTTGCGTTTTTCGGGGGAAGACTATTTTACCCCGTGATCCCCTGCCAGCCTAAGCTGGCTCTTAATCAAGGCACAGAGAGAGTCTCGTATTTCCGTGTGTCTGGGAATCGGCGCCTTTGCCCCTACTTTAGGGTTTATATAAATGTCGTGATTTGCGCCGCGTCGATACAGATAGCATCCCGAAGCGTTTAGCATGCGGATGAACTCCCTCCGCTTCAAACGGCCAGCTCCAGGGGGATCCTCTCCGCGGAAGGGGGAATGAACGGGACGTCCTCGGTATCCATCAGCATTCTATAGGCATCCTGAATGTTGCGCTTCAGATCTTCGAGGGTTTCCGCCTGACTGAAAACCCCCGGAATCTCCACCAGTCTTCCGACGTACCAGCCTTCATCCATCCAATATTCCAACGTAAACTGCTTCATATGAACCTCTTGTTCTTTTTTCGTGCTTTTGGGGGCATTTTTGGGGGTCAGGTCTTTAAAATCAGCGTTTTCCCGCATGAGGGGCATCGCAGGTCCGCGGGCAGACGTTCGCCGCATTCGCACACCCAGCCGATCCGGCGGGCGGGATTGCCGGCCATGAGAGCGTGGTCGGGGACGTCCTTCGTGACCACGGCGCCGGCGCCGATGAAGGCGTAGCGGCCGATGGTGTGGCCGCAGACGATGGTGCAGTTGGCCCCCAGGGTGGCGCCGCGCTTCACGAGGGTGGGGCGGACCTGGTCCATCTTGCCGATCTCGGCCCGGGGGTTGTAGATGTTCGTGAAGACCATGGAGGGGCCGCAGAAGACGCCGTCTTCGAGGGTGACGCCTTTATAGACGGAGACGTTGTTCTGGATCTTGCAGCGGGCGCCGATGACGGTATCCGGGCCGATGACGACGTTCTGGCCGATGTTGCAGTTCGCGCCGATTTGTGAACCCGAGAGGACGTGGGAGAAGTGCCAGATCTTGGCGCCGGGGGCGATGGCCACGTTGTCGTCGACGATGGCGGTGGGGTGGATGAAGACGCCGGGGTAGGCGTTGGCCAGCCGCCCGCGCCACTCGCGCCACTCCTCGCGCCGCCCGCTTGGGTCGCTTGGGTCGCTTGGATCGTTTGGCCCGTTTGGTTCGATTTCCTGGCGGACCGGTTGCGCGGGAGTGACGGAACGAGGGGGCGCTGCGGGAGAGGCGGAAATGGAAGATGCGGCACGGGTGAGATCACCCTCGGTTCTTCCGACCGCGATTCTTCCTGTCTCTTTTTCCTCCAGGGATCTCTGGCTGCATTCCAGGACTTTCAGGACCCGCAGGCCTTCTTCGCCGGAGGTGAGGGGCGGCACGCCGCTCCGGATGGCCGTGAGGAACGCCTCGCATTCCGCCTTCAGAGGCTCTTTCCAGATCGGAGCGATATCAACGGCATGGCACTCGGCTTTGTTGGGCACGGGCAGGCCGTTCCGCCAGTCGATCGTGTGCGGGTAGTGGACAAGTTTCCTTTCGACGGTTTCCGTGTCGTCGAAGACGAGCATGCCGTTGCCGCCCACGATGACAAGCTTCTGCTCCTTGAAGGGGTTGAGCCAGCTCACGAAGATGTGGGCCCCGATGCCCGAGGGAAACTTGAGATTCGTCATGGTGACGTCGGGAATGCGGGCATGGAGAAAGTTGTTGCCCACGGAATCGACATAGCAAGGTTCTTCGCCGGTGATACTGAGGATCAGAGAGATGTCGTGGGGGGCGAAGGACCAGAGGATGTTCTCTTCCCGGCGGATCTTGCCCAGGGAGAGGCGGCGGGAGTAGATGTACTGGAGGCGGCCGATCTCCCCGGCGCGGATCATCTCCTTGAGGCGGATGACGGCGGCGTGATAGTGCAGGATGTGGCCGACGAAGAGCGTCCGGCGGCGCTCCGCGGCGAGGCGGACCAGGGCTTCGCCGTCGGTGTGCGTGAGGGAGAGGGGCTTTTCCACGAAGACGTGCTTGCCGGCCTGAAGGGCCGGGGCGGCGATGGCGTAGTGGAGGGCGGCCGGGGCGGCGATGACGACGGCGGCGATCTCCGGATCGTTCAGGACGGCGGCCATGTCCGCGGTGACGGCGACGTCCGGATAGGCCTTGGCCATCTCTGCACGGATCGACTGGGCGCCGTCGCAGACGGTCCTCAGGACGCCCAGTTGGTGGAAATTGCGGACCAGGTTCTTGCCCCAGTAGCCCGCGCCAATGACGGCGATGGGGGCGCCGGGGGTCAGGGGGGAGACGGGGGTCAGGTCTTTAAAATTAGCGTTTTTCGTCATGGCTATGGTGTCTGAGCGCCCGGCAAACGGAGGTGTAGTGGACACCCAGGAATTTCGCGATCTCCTTCTGTTCGTATCCGTAGGTGACGTAGCTGGCAATGATCGCCTCATTCCGCTTCCGCCTTGTCTTCCAATCTCCGAAGATCTCCCGCAACGGCGGGCGGTTGGCATAACGCTGCAATTTGGGAATTTCCTGGACGGATTTCTTCTCCGGTATGGCCTCCTTGAGGCGATCGATGAAAGTTTCTTTCCCGAGGAATATCTGGGACTGCAATTTCGACCAGGGCGATTCCTTGCCGATCCCGGCAGCGACAAATTCGCGGTAGCCCTGTCGGGCAGACGCCTCGTCAGGACCAAACTGGCTGAGGAGCCAAGATGGAATTGTATCTCCCGCCGGGAGAGGCAATCCTGGCGGAATCGTATCTCCCGCCGCAAGAGGCAATCCCGGCGGAATCGTATCTCCCGCCGCAACGGGAAATCCCGCCGTGGCGCGATAGCTGCTCCAGGGCCAGTCTTCGGGCCTGACGACCATCCCGGCCCGGACAGGATTCAGGACCACGTAGCGGGCCAGTTCCAGCAGATAACTCTCGCGATCGACCACAATCGCCTTGAAACGCCCCTGCAAAAGATGCCCCACCGTATCGTGGCGCTTGTTATGGGCCTGGCAGAAGGTGGCGTTCAGGTGGTGCATCCCTTTGGAGAGATTCGCCTCGGGCGTTTCGATCATCAGGTGGTAGTGGTTCACCATCAGACAATAGGCGTGGCACGCCCATTGGAAGCGATCGAGAGTCTTGCCCAGGAGATCCAGAAACTTGCGGTTGTCCCAATCGTCGTGAAAGATCCTCTGGCGTCCGTTTCCGCGCGCGGTGACATGATAGACGGCGCCGGGAAACTCAATGCGCAGTGGTCTTGCCATCACCCATACCCCAAAGAGAATTCAATCTCTGTACCTTTCTGCCTGGCAGCGCGTCGCCGCGTCGTAGAGCAGTCGTAGAGCATCACCCATCCTCCAAGGCGGATTCAACCTCAGTACCCGACACCACACCGGCACCTTACCGACACCGCACCTACCCAGCACCGACACCACACCGGCGCCTTACCGGCGCCTTACCCTACCCCCTCCAAAAACTAACTTCAATTTCAGCATCCCCAAAAAACGCTAATTTTAAAGACCTGACCCCATTGATGCCTATTCCTTTATACGATAAACGTGGTGATGTGCCTCCGTATCGGCGCGATGAGCCTGAAGATCGGCGGCGACGGCATCAAGCTTTGAAGACACCTTGTCAAGCTTGGAGGAAACCTTGTCAAGCTTGGAGGCTGTCTCGTCACCTTTGGCAGCCACGGCATCAAGCTTGGAGGAAACCTTGTCAAGCTTTGAGGCTGTCTCGTCACCTTTGGCAGCCACGGCATCAAGCTTGTACTTAACGCATTCGATTTTTTGCGTTAATTCCGTCTTAACCCTGTCAAGCTTTTCTGAGAGCATTAAATGTCCCTCGACAACGAGATCCAGCTTGTGCTGGAAATGTTCGGCCTGAATTCCTAACTGGTGGCGAAATTCCTCCTTGATTTCGTCTTTAAACGTCGAAATCATCGTCCTTAACTGATCGGCCTCCGTATTTGTCATGGTCGTCATCCTTTCCATCAAACTATGCCAAGATTCCGTGACGAAAAACGCTAATTTTAAAGACCTGACCCCCGATGGACGGCGTCTTTGATGCGTTTGACGTGGCCGCGGCCCAGGCCTTTCACCTCGCAGCCCAGCTCGAAGTAGCGGCGGATGGCGGCGTCGTCCAGGATGCCGAAGCAGTCGATGACGGCCACGGGGCGGCCGGTCTGGGCGATGACGACGTCGGGATCGAGGTGGAGGTAGGCCTGGTGGCGTACCGCCAGGACGACGGCGTCGGCGCCCCGGAGGGCGGCGGCCAGGTCCGGCTCGATCCGGAGATCCGTAAGGCTCTCCTGATTCCGGAAGAAGCGGGACCAGGAATGGCCGGGGGCGGGGTAGGATTCCTGCTTCTCGAACTCCCACCAGTGCTTCACGTAGGGGTCGTGGACGCCGATCTCCGCGCCCATCTCGGTGAGCTTGCGGATCAGGGCCTCGGAGCCGCTGTAGCGGGTGTCGCCCACGTCCTCGCGATAGGAGGCGCCCAGGACGACGATGCGGGAGGCGGCGACGATCTTCCCCATGTTGCGCAGGGCGTCGCGGACCAGTTCGGCGGCATGGAGGGCCCGGGTATCGTTGATGTCGATGGCCAGCGGCGTGATCTTGAAGATGTCGTCGTCGAAGCCCATGAGGGTCTGGTAGGCCCAGACGCCCAGGCCGCCGTCCTTGGGGAGGCAGTAGCCGCCGATGCCGGGGCCGGGGAAGATCATGTTGGCATGGGTGGGGCGGACCTTGATGGCCTTGATCACCTTCAGGATATCCACGCCGTTGCGTTCGGCGAAGAGGCTCCATTCGTCGAGGAAGGCGAGGATCGTGGCCCGGTAGGAGTTCTCGACGATCTTGCAGGTCTCGCTCTCGATGGGGCGGTCCAGGACGGTGAGGGGGTATTTCTCGACGTTCAGGACCTCGGAGAGGAAGCGGGCGACCCGGGCGCGGGCGGTGGCGTTGGTGCCGCTGCAGACGCGCCAGAAATCCCGGATGGAGGAGACGTATTCCCGGCCCGGCATGACGCGCTCGTAGGAGTGGGCGAGGAGAGGCTCGGCGGGGACGAGGGCGGCGGCGGTGGCGGTGGGCGCTGTGGCGGCGGTGGCGGCGATGGGCGCTGTGGCGGCGGCTGCCGCGGGCATCATCAGGCCGCGCTTCTCGAAGGCCTTCTTGATGATGGGATAGGCGACGTACTCCGTGGTGCCGGGGGGTACGGTGGTCTCGATGAGGACGAGGCAGTCCGGGGGGATGCGCTCGCCGATGACCTTCAGGCTCTCCTCGAGGGCGGCGATGTCGGCGTGGCCCTGGCGGCAGTTGCCGAGGGTCTCCTTGAAGTAATCGCACTGGACGTCCACGACAACCACGTCGGCGAGCGACAGGGCGTCGTAGGTGAAGGTGGCGGTGAGGGTCTTTTTCTCCAGGACACAGCGGGCGATGAGGGGCGCCACCTCGGGGTCCTCGGACTCCACGGGGGCGATCCCGCGGTTGAGGAGGGGGATCTTCCAGTAGGAGCGCGGCGAGGGCCGCTGCATCCCGATGACGAATTTGTTGGGAAACCCGGGGGTCAGGTCTTTAAAATTAGCATTTTTCACCGGGGCGGAGGACGGAGAGGAGGAGGCGGCGGTCGCGGCGGTCGCGGTGGTGGCGGCGCTGGCCGCTGATGTTGCTGCGGCGGTGGCGGCCGCTGATGTTGCTGCGGCGGTGGTGGCGGTCGCGGCGGTCGCGGCGGCCTGGGAGGTTTCAGAAACACCCTTTCCGAAATTTTCCGCAATATTCCCTGGGGTCTGGGATTTCAATTCAAAATCGCCGCCAGATGCTAATTTTAAAGACCTGACCCCCGATTCTTTCCAGACGGAGTCGGCCACGACGCCGGCCATGACGGCGCCGACGAAGCCGACGCCCATGACGACGACGATCTCCCGGCCTTCCCGGCGATGCTTCTTCACAAGGGTCTGGAGGCGCTTGAGTTCCTTATTGTAATCCGCGGGAGTGGGCAGGGGGAAGACCTCGCCGGAGGGCGAGACGCTTACTTGCTGATCATTCTTAACGGGGGCTTTGGTCATAGGGGGGTTGAATCCTTTCAGGTGTTTTTAAGCTACCGGGATCGGTTGGCAGCCATCTGCTACAGCTCCGCCCTCTCGGTTACATCCGGGGTGGCTTCGGATGAGGCGAGTGGGAAAGTGGCATCCTATATCAATTATGTAAAATACAGCAGTTCTGGTTAATCAGTGACATGTCCGCTAATTATTCCCGCGGCTCTGGTTATTCAGTGATATGTCCCCCGATTATTCCCGATTATTCAGAGGCGTCCAGTTCCTGCTTCAGATCGGCGATCTCCTGCTTAATGCGCTCGTATTCCTTCATCTTCCAGCTCAGGAAGGAGGCCGTGAGCTTCGTCTTCTCGTGCATCCCCTCCGGGGTCAGCACGTATGCATATTTACGTTTGTTGTTGGATTTATAGAAGTTCTGGAGCTTGATGTATCCCTTCTTGATCAGGGCGCGGATGGCGTAGTTGACCTTGCCGAGGCTGATGCGGTGCCTCTCCGCAAGCTCCCGCTGGGATATATAGGGATTCCTGGCCAGATCCCGCAGGATCTGCGTCTTCTCGATCGTGGCCTTCATCTACCGCCGGTCTCCCCCCTTTGATGGCGATGCTGCCTGTGCCGCGGCTGGCCCCACTGGCGTTCCCGCCGTTTCGCCGACGGAGGTTGAGGCGCTATCCGCTCGCCCCGCTGTGCAGGCGTCCTGCCCGCCGGCCTGTTGTGCAGCGTTCAAGTCTGAACACGCAATGGGCGGGCTATAACATAGAAGAAAGACCATGTAAAGAATAATACCATGTCGGATTTGTCCCGAAATGCTGATTATTTCAGGAGGGATTTGATCTTGTCGCCGAAGCGTTTCGGCAGGTAGTCGAAGATGTCGATGCGGCGGGGCTCGTCGATAGGGACGGGCTCGGGAAAGCGCACGGCCTCGCCGTTGAGGATCTGCCGGGGGACGTCCCAGACCATGCGCCGGGCGGTCTGCGCCCCCAGGATCTGGGCCGCCACGGCCAGCCCGGCGGAAAGGCGGGGCGAGCGGCTGCGTAGTCCGTGGCCGTCGGAGACCAGCATCTGGGCGAGGCGGTGCTCCAGGATGAATACCGCAAAATCCTGGATTTCTTCGGAAAAATGCTCCGTCAGGCTGGAGGCCGTGATCTGGGCCAGGTAACCGTTCACCGCCCAGTGGTAGAGGCGGTGGGGTTCCTCCCGGAGGACGGCGTTGCGCTCCACATGGCTGATGATGGGGCGGATACGCAGCAGTTCCAGGTTCCAGAAGAACTCGTCCAGGTGATCGGGAATGGATTCGTCGGGCAACTCGATGAGGGCGTAAACCCCGCCGTCGTTGACGGTCAGGACCTGCCGGTTCTTGATCAGCCCGGGTAGGTTGATGTCGATGCGGAGTTCCGCGCCGGGATGGACCTTGAGGGGAATCTGGGCATCCGCGAGGAGGCGCCGGCAGGTTTCCACCTGCTCCAGGATGACGGGGCGGCTGTTGTCGAACTTCCCCGGCACCCAGTGGGGGGTGCAGACCACCTCCGTGACGCCGTCGGCAACGGCCACGCGGGCCATCTCCAGGGCCTGTTCCCAGGAGGTGGCGCCGTCGTCCAGTTCTGGTAAAATGTGGCTGTGAAGGTCGATCATCGCGGCGGCCTTTCTATCATTTAGGGTAAATGGGGCGATACCCCCGATGCCCCGAATTAATGATTATCCAAAAACGCTAATTTTAAAGACCTGACCCCCTATTTTTCTGCGTCTTTGCCGTAGTAGCGGCGGCTGCGGAGGGAGCGGCGGCTGCGGGTCTTCTTTTTGCGCTCGCCGTCCTGGCCGTAGTAGTAATAGTAGTACTGGTAGTAATAGTAGCTGTCACGGCCCATATCGACGCCGTTGAGGACCGCCCCGAAGATATGCGCGCTGACGTTCCGGAGCTGGGTGATGGCGTACCGGATGACCTCCCGGTTGGTCTGGTGGGCCCGGATGACCAGGACCACGCCATCGACGATCTTGGAGAGGATGACGGCGTCGGTGACAGCGGAGATGGGCGGCGAATCGATGATGATCCGCTCGTAACGCCCACGCAGCTCCACCAGCATCTCCATCATGTGCTTGGAACCCAGCAATTCCGATGGGTTGGGCGGAACTGGTCCGGAGGCGATCATGTCCACATTGGGGATGTCCGTCTGCTGGATGGCCTCGTCGATGGTGCAGTTCGCCACCAGGATGTTGGAGGTCCCCACGGAGCGGTCCCTCCCGAAGAGCTGATGGACCCGGGGGCGGCGGAGGTCACAGTCCACGACGATCACCCGGCTCCCCGCCTGGGCCATGGCGGCGGCGATATTGGCGGAGCAGGTCGTCTTCCCCTCCCGGGGGCCGGAGCTGGTGACCAGGATGATCTGGGGGGCCACGTCGGCGGAGGAGAACAGCAGGCTGGTCCGGATCCCCCGGTAGGCCTCGCTGGCCGTGGATTTCGGCGAGTGGACGACGACGATGTCCTGGGTGGGGTCGGCATCGGGCCCCGCCGCGCCTCGGGCGCCCTTCCCGACGTCGCTGATGGCGCCACCCAGGACGTTGCCGAGTACGCCGCTGATGGCGCCGGCGACTCCGCCGCTCCCGTCGCCCCCGCCACCGGAATCGCCCCCGCCGCCCGGGTTTCCGCCGCCCTCCTTGGCGGCCACGGCGGCGATGGCGGGCACGGGACCCAGGTAGGGGATCTTCAGTATCCCCGTGACCTCGTCGGGGAGTTTGATGGTGTTGTCGATGTACTCCAGGAAGAAGGCCAGGCCGACGCCCAGCGACAGGCCGACGATGATGGCCAGCAGGATGTTCTGGAGCTTCTTGGGCTTCACGGGCCCCTTGGGGATCTGGGCGGGATCGATGACCCGGATGTTGCCGGTGCGGATGTCTTCGGTAAGGGAGGCCTCCTTGAAGCGCTTCACCAGGAGGTCGAACATCTCCCGGCTCGTCTCCGCCTCCCGTTTCAGGACGGTGTAGTCGATGGCCTTCTGGTTCATGGCCAGGGTCTCGCCCTTCTGCTGCCCCAGGGCGCCCTTGAGGGACTGCTCCCCGGCCAGGGCGACGCGGTACTGGTTATGGAGGGAATCCACCACCCGCTGGATCTCCGCCGCCTTGCGGGCGTTGAGGGTCCGCATCTCGTTGTTCAGGGCGATGATCTGGGGGTGGTTGCTCCCGTAACGCTTCGAGAGTTCGGAGAGGCGCTTGGATATCTCCACCTCCTGCTTCTTGATCTCCTGGATCAGGGGGTTGCTCATGACCTCGGGGATGGAGGCCGACGTATCGGCCCGGTCGGCCAGGGATTTGGCCTGGCGGTACCGGGTCTCCGCCTCCACGCGCCTCGACGTCGCCTCGACGACCTGCTTGTTCAGCTCCGCCAGCTTCTGGGCGGTGATCGTCTCGGCATTGGTGGAGAAGTCCGTGACGATCCCCTGCTCCTGCTTGTAGCGCAGGAGGGCCTGGTCCGCCGTGTCCACCTTCTTCTTTTCCTGGTCGATCTGCTGATTTAGCCAGTTCACCGCGTCCTGGGTGGCCTTGAGCTTCGTCTGGAGGTTGAGGTCGATATAGGCCTTCGCCAGGGTGTTTGCCCCCCGGGCCGCCAGGACTGGGTCCGGGGATTCGAAGCTCACGTCCACCAGGCGGCTGTTCCGGATAGGCGTGACCTTGACAGCGTTGAGCAACTTCCCCACCAGCGGCGAGGTGGGCTCGGCGATCCCGGGCTGCCCCATCAGGGCGGCGTCCTTGTCCGTGGTTTTCATGAGGGACTTGACATAGGCGATGGGGGAAAGGATCCATTCCACGACCTGGGCGATCACGCCGGGTTTGGGGTTGAAGGTCTCGTTGTTTTCCAAATTGAGGCGCTTGATCACCTCGTTGGCCACCGACTTGCTCTCGAGGATCTTGTACTGGGTCTGGTAGTAGTCCAGGCCCGAGGAGTCCACGGACATGACCTCCTGGATGGATACGACCTTGGGGTTTTCCTTCTCGATGACGATGCGGGTGGTTGCCTGGTAGATGGGCGTCGCCGTGAAGGAAAAGATCGTCACACTCACCACGATCACGGCGAAGACCGTGAGGATCGTCCAGCGGTGCTTCATGAGCACCCGGATATATTCCTGAAGATTTACCTGTTTTTGACCGATTTCCATAGGTTTGGCGCTTACTCCCGTTCAGCAGAATTTAAAGAAAAGTATTGTACGAAAATACATCCCTGTCTCCCCTTCCCCTTACCCTCCCCCCGGCAAGGGGAAGGGGCATAAGGATCGGAGGCCACGCCACGCGATTAGAAAAAGCTCTCCGGCACGACAATGAGGTCGTTGGGGCGGATGAAGACCGCCTGGGTCATCTTGCCGGATTTGGTGATGGCGTCCATGTTGACCTTGTAGATCTTCTCCACGCCCTTCTCCACCCGGACGATCCGGGTGCTGTTCCGGGCGGCGATGCGGGTGAAGCCGCCGGCCATGCTCACCGCCTCGGCGATGGTGATGTCCTTCTTGTTGAAGGCGTAGGAGCCCGGGGTCTTGACCTCGCCGATGATGTAGAAGTAGTCCGCGCTGGGGATATAGACCACGTCCTTCTCCATGAGGAGGATGTTGGCCTGCTGGTCCTTTCCCTTGAGCAGCCCCTGGAGGTCGAAGGTGATGGCGATCTTCTTCTCGTCGTCCTTCCCCGGATGCAGGGTCCTGATGACCATTCCCTCCTGGGCCTGGGCCTCCTGCTGCTTGGCGTCGGTGGAGCGGGCGATGGCTATGCCCCCGGCCTTGGATATCCCGTCGAGGACCCGCTCCTGGGCCTGAAGGGGGTAGAGCCCGGGACTCGTCACCGCTCCGAGGACGGAGAACTTCCGGCCTTCGTATTTCGCCACCATGACGGAGACGTGGGCGTCCAGAAGATAGTCCTTCGCCGCCAGTTCCTTCGCGATGAGCTTCTCGATCTCCGACGTGGTCTTCTCCGCCACCTTAAGCCTCCCGATCAGGGGAAAGGTGATGTAGCCGTCGGCGGTGACCCGCACGGATTCCCGGGAGAGGTCCTTCTCTTCGTAAACCTGGATGCTCAGGACGTCGTAGCCGCCGATCTTGTAGTCGCTCGTCGTGTCCTTGCCCTCGGGATATTTCTCCAGATATTCGGCGACGGTGTAGGAGGGGCTCTTTTCCAGGATGTCCGTCAGGGCGGCGGCGCCGGGATCCCGGGGGGTGGCGATGATGGTCTTTTTCAGCTCCTCCAGTTTGGCCTTGTCGCCCTTCTTCAGGTCGATGTTCCTCAGGGCCTTGGATGAATCGCCCAACTCCGTCACCGTGACGACGGGCCCGCCGGCGGCACAGGCGATCAGCAGGAGCATCGCACCGGCAATAAAAAGAATGATTTCCAGTCGTTTTAGTGCTTTTTCGTTTAGGTGTCGCATCTTCACTTCCCAAAAGTCTTGAGGCATCCCCGGTCCGCGGCGCATCCGCGTCCTTGGTCATTGCCTCAACCATCCGGACCGCCTGCTTCGGGGCACCCCCGTTTACCTCATTTACGAAAAAATTTCCCCCCCTTTTTTGAAGGGGGGGAAAAATGTTCAGCGTCAATAAAACTTCACAATGCCGTTACTTCGGGCTCGTGGTCGTGGCAAACGAAGAGGTCGAGGACGAGGTGGAGGAAGTGGGCAGCGGGATGGTGGTCGCCACGCTCGTAGTGGTGGTTTCCGCCGTCGTCGCCGCCGTGGTGGCCGTGGTTGTGGCCGCCGTCGTCGCCGCGGTCGTTTCCCCCGTAGCGGCTACGGTGGTGGCGATCGTCGTGGCGATGGTGGTCGGCAGCGTCGTCGCCACCGTGGTGACCACCTGCTGCGCCACCTGCTGGAGTTGCTGCGCCTGCTGCTGGACCTGCTGCTCGATCCGCTGGACCTGCTGGACCTGGGCCGCCACCGCGGTCACGTTGCCCGCCGCCAGGAGGGTCGTGGCCTGCTGGACCCGCTGCTCCGCCTGCTGAACCGCCTGCTGCTCCTGCCGCACGGCGACCGTGGCCTGCTGGACCACTTTCTGGGCCTCCGCGGCCTTCTGGGTATCGCCCGCCGCCTGGGCCTTCTGGACCTCCTGGACCGCCGCCTGGCGGATGATCTCCGTCTTGGCGACCTGCTCCTGGATCTTCACGGTGGTAATGGTGGCGGTCACCACCTGGGCCGTGGCCTGGGCCTGGGTCTTGGCCACCGGATCGGGGTTGGACTGCACGAGGATCTGGGCGGCCTGCTCAACGACCTGCAGGGCCTCCACCTTCGCCACCGCGGTGTTGATCGTCTTCTGCTCCTGGGTCAGGGCGGGGTTTTCGTTGGCCTTCTTCGTCTCCTGGGTGACGGCGTAGGCCTTCTCGAGGTTCTGGTAAACCTGGCTCTTCTGGGCCGCCGAGACGCCGGGGTTCTGGAAGAAGCCCCGGATAACGTTGCCGATGACGGCGGCCTGTCCGCTGTACATGTTGAGGAGGGTCTGCATCCGCTCGGGATTGAATCCGAAATCGGCGTCCGTCCCCCTCAGGCCGGCGACGGCCGTGGGCGACTGGAGGTAATTCTTGGTCTTGGAGGCCCCGGATTTGAACCAGAGCTTACCGGTATAGCAGGTGAGACGCCGGGCGTTCTCCGTGGCCTTGAAGAGCGTCCCCCTGGTCTCCTTCCGTTCCTGGATCATGGTCTTGGTATAGGGCTGCATCTTGAGAATCGCGCCGTCATTGAAGGTTACCTGGGCCTCCCCCTCTTTGGTGAGGAGCTGATCGCCGTCGTTCAATGCCAGGCCGGGAGCGGTGACGTCGGAGACGTTACCCGCCTGATTAACGATCACGGCACCCTTGACGCCGGTGATCTTGGCGATGGCGGCCTCGGCGCCGCCGGCCGCAAAGGCGATCATCAAGGCGATCAGGGTCATGGAGAAGAACGCTAAGGTCGCCTGACGCCTCCGCTTACCGAACAACTCTTTTACGTACATCTGTTTTTTCAAGGCAATCATGATTGTCCCTCCCCTTCCCTTAGTAAACGATCTTGAGGTTGACACTGAGCTGGTTGTCCACATAATCATTTTCTTCATAATTGGAGTTCTTCGTCACGAGGGCATAATTAACCCCGCAACCAAGCCAGTCCTGAACGGCGTAGTCGAGACCGGTGTTGAAGCTCCAGTTGCTATCCTGCCGCTTCTTGTCGAGAATCACATTGGTGGGGCTGCCCGCCGGCGGCCGGTTGTAGTCGTTGGCTGCGAAGCTGCCGCCGAGTTTGAAGGTGAATTTCGTGAAGAAGTTGTGGCTCAGGTTGAGGCCGACGCCGCTGTCCCAGAAGTTCTCGTTGGTGTTGGAGCCGGAGTCGCGAAGGGTCCTCCAGATGCTCAGGCCGAGAACCGTCTTTTCCATGGGGATGAAGTTGACGTTCGTGGCGGCGGACCAGGAGTTGGATTCGTCGCGGCGGACGCCGGTGTTGTTGACGTTCACGTATTCGTTGTCGTAACGGCGCCACTGATAACCGAAGTTGAACTCGCCGCTGAGCTTGGCCCCGGAATCCCAGGCGAATCCGAACTGGGCGGCGTTGGTCTTGGAGTCGCCCTTGGTGACCGTGGGATCGAGGTTGTCGATGTAGGACTTCTGGGTGTAAACGTACCGGACGAACGCCCAGGTATTGGGCATGACGCGGTACTGGAGGCCGGCGCCGAACTGGTTCTGGCCGTAGTTCTGAGCCCAGTCCTTCATGGTGTTGTTGTACTGCTGAATGAAGTAGTTGTAGTAGAGCATGGGGCGGAAATTGCCGCCGATGGTGTAGCCGAGCTTGGCGTTGAATTCGTTGGACCAGCGCTCGGTGAGGGTGCCGACGTTGTACTGGTCGGCATTACCATAGGGGTCGGTGTTGTAGGAGTAGGTGTCTTTAAGGCCGATGAGGATGCCTTCGGGCATCTTGTAGTCGAAGTTGAGGAAACCGCCGTTGTTCTGGAAGTTGTTGTTGGTCTCCGTGTTGTACCAGGCCCGGTCCAGGGTCCAGCCGGCGGTGATCCCGCCCCGTTCCGGAATGATGAAGTTGGCCATGATGCCGGGTTTGAGGTGATAGATCATGTCGGAGACGACCTTTTCCTCTTTCGTCGTCTTGGCGTTGGCGTAGGTCTTGCCGTTGCCCTTGTAGATGTTGTCGTCATATGTCATCACGCCTTGCAGGCCCGGGATGATGGTGAGATTGCCGATATTGATCCTGGGTTCGCCACTCGGCTTTTCCATGACGGTGAAATCCTGGGCCCATGAGAGACCCACCGTTACCGCCATGAAGATCAGGGCTGTCGCAACCGCCGAATAGAATTGCTTTTTTCGCATAATGCCTCCCTCCATAACAAACAAAATAATATCACGACATACGACTTCCGGCTTACCCGAAAAGCAAGCTCAACACCGCGAATTCTCCGAGAAAACGCTTAAGAAACAACAAATAGATTTACACAGAGCGGCTATGATGCTATTGAAATCGCCCCCGGATGTCAAGAGTTTTTTCATAGTTTTTTATGCGGGGAGATCATTCAAATCGAGGATCATAATGCCGATGGTTGAAGAGACAACGAAATTTCCTGAGCTTACGGTGGTGATTCCGGCCCTGAACGAAGGGTCCACCATCGAAACAATAATAACAGGCTGCCTGCGTTATACCGACGACGTGGTGGTGGTGGACGGCCACTCCCGGGACGATACCGTCCGCGTGGCCACGGCGAGGGGGGCGCGGATCGTCATGGACAACCGCCGGGGCAAGGGCGAGGCCATCAGATGCGTCATCTCCCACCTGCGGCGGCCCATAACGGTCTTCATAGACGCCGACGGCTCCCACGATCCCGACGACATCCCCGCCCTCATCGCCCCGATCCGGGAGGGCAAGGCCGACCACGTGTCGGGCTCCCGGCTCATCGGCGGCTCCAGCGAACTCCACGGCGGCTTCGACGAGTGCTTCCGCCTCATGGGCAGTTCCCTCATCACCGCCTGTGTCAATCACCGCTTCGGAGTCCAGCTCTCGGAGAGCCAGAACGGCTTCCGGGCCATCCGGACGGAGGTCCTGCGAGACCTGGGGCTGGTGGAGGACATCACCACCATCGAGCAGGAGATGATCATCAAGACCCTGAAGAAGGGCTACCGCATGGGCGAGGTGCCGTCCCACGAACACAAGCGCAAGGGCGGCGTCTCCAAGATCAGCCTCCGCAAGGTCGCCGTCCGCTACGTATGGACAATGGTCAAGTACCTGTACCTCACCAAATAAACGGGGCAGGTTCTGATTCCTGTAAAAGTTTTGTAAAAATCGGGACGGTTCTGATTTCTTTCTATTCCTCCCCTTCTTAAAAGGGGGAGGCATAGAAGGGGGATGGGGTTATTACCGGTCATGAAATTGATCTTATTCAATCCCCCGGCGCCGGACGGCCGGGGATTCACCCGGGAGGGGCGCTGCACCCAAGAGGCGGGGGTCTGGGCCTCCCAGTGGCCGCCGGTGACCCTGGCGACGGCGGCGGCCTTTCTCGCCGGCGACGGCCATGAGGTGCACGGCGTCGATTTCCCCGCCCTGGGGCTTCCCGTCCGGGACCTGGAGGCCCGGATCGCCGCTTTGCGCCCCGACGCCGCCCTCTGGACCACCGGCACTCCCACCCTGGCCCATGACCTGTACATCGCCACCCTCGTGAAGGCGGCATCCCCGGAGACCCTCACGGGGGTCATGGGGACCCACGTCAGCGTCATGCCCGGGGAAGTCCTGGAGAATTCCGACGTGGACGTGGTGATCAGAGGGGAGCCGGAGGGAATTATCCGGGAACTCTGCCGCCGGGGAAACGGTGAGGGGCGAATCACCCGAACACCCGGCGCGATCGCGGGCATATCACATGAGGCGGGCGGAGGCGGCCCCATCACCCTCAATCCCGAGGGAGGCGGCGGCGCCTCGGCCAGTAATAACCGCGGCGAGGGAGAAAGCAGCGCCCCCGACCGCGCCGGGGTTGTCGGCACTGCCGGCGGCGGCGTTCGTGGTGGCATTGGCGGCGGCGGGAGCGGCGGCGGACGGCGGGAACGCTGGCGGCTGTCCGATGTTGTGGGCATATCATATAAGGATGCGGCGGGCGCCGTCATCCACAATCCCGATGCCGGGTGGCTGCCCCCGGAGGAGATTCCCGCACCGGCATGGGAACATTTCGATCTGGCGCCTTACCGCCTTCCCCTTTCCGGGCGGCCGTTTCTCATCGTCGCCCCCGTGCGGGGCTGCCCCTATGCATGCAGCTTCTGCACGGCTCCGGTCTATTACGGCCGGAAGCTCCGCAAGCGGCCCGTGGCGAACGTCATCGCGGAAATCGCCGCCGATATGGACCGCTTCGGCGTGACGGAATTCTTCATCTGGGCCGACACCTTCACGGCGGACCGGAAGTATGTCCGGAGCTTCTGCGAGGGGATTCTGGCGGCGGGGCTCCGGATCACCTGGACCTGCAACAGCCGGGTGGACACCATTGACGGCGAGACCCTGGCGCTGATGAAAAGGGCGGGGCTGTGGATGATCAGTTTCGGCTTGGAAGCGGGGGACGACGGCATCCTGGCGGCGTCGGGAAAGAGGATCACCACGGCGGATTCCCGGCGGGCGGTGCACCTGGCCCGGGCGGCGGGGGTGCGGACGGCGGGGCACTTCATCCTCGGACTCCCCGGCGAGACGGAAGCGACGATGGCCGCCACATTGCGCCTGGCCTGCGAGCTGCCCCTGAACATCGCCCAGTTCTACGCCGCCGCTCCCTTCCCCGGCACCCGCCTCTACGAGGAGGCAACCGTTAGGGGCTGGCTGAAGACGGGGGGCGGCGACGGCAACGCCTGCGGCAACACTTGGGGCCGCGCCGCTGACAAGGAAGCGGATTCTTCCTCCGCGCACGAAGGCGAATCAATGGCGGCACCAGGACCGGAAAAAAACGCCTCGACGACTGAAGGCGAATCAACAGCGCCGCCCCGTATCCCCGCCGGTCCCGGGGCCGGCATCCCACCGGCCGGCGACGGCGGCGGCCAATTCTCCCCGTTTTCCCAAAACAGCGCCGTCCTCGAACTGCCCGGCCTCTCCGCCGCCACCGTGGACGCCTTCCGCCGCCGGTCCTACCGCGCCTTCTACCGCCGCCCGAAGATTATCGCCGGACTCCTCGCCATGGTGGAGCCCGGCGCCGCCGTCCACCTCACCGCCGCCGCCCGGCGCTTCCTCAAATGGTCCCGGTAAATGAACCGCCTCGCAGCAAGCTGCGAGGTATCACAGGTAAAAATTCCCCATGTCAAAGCAAGCTTGATGACTTTTTACGAGTTCATCAAGCTTCGGGGAATTGCACCCGAAGAGATTAGCAAAATTTAAAAACCCGTCTTCCCGCAGCTTCTTCCCTTTGCAACCGCCTCCCCCTTGCAGCTCCCTCTCCTTCAAAGGGAGGGTTGAGGTGGGGATGGGGTTCTCACAATGGGGGCGGTTCTCTTTGGGAAGTTTCTCGGTCTTGCCGTCCGGGCGCCGGCTGCAGCCGGATTCAGTGCGGATTTTCTTTGAACCGGATCCGGTACAGGCCGTAGTGGACGTGCTGCTCCTGAGCCGCGGCGATTTCCGTCAGCTCGTACTTTTCCCTCATCATGGAGCACAGCTCCTTATGATGGCCGGCGGTGCTGCACCAGTAGTTGTGGTGGAAGTACACGTGGCCGTTGTAGCGCTTCAGGAGTTCGGTGATGATGTCGGGATTGTTTATACCCGCAAAGGTCTGGATGGCCCCCTGCTGCCAGAGGAGGAGCATCGTGGGGACGTGGGTGAGGACGACGGAGCGGCGCGGTATCTTCTCGATGAACTGCCGGGCATAGGCGTGATCGTAACGCGCCCCCCAGGCCTCCTGACTGACGAGGCGGATCAGGGGCAGGAAGGGGAGCCAGGAGTAGAGGAGCAGGACGAAGATGAGTCCCGCGGCCAGGGCGCCGCCTGCCCGGAAAGGACGGCCGGCGTCATCTCCCGAAAGCGGCGGTGATCCGAATGGCTCAGGATCAGGCGCAGGAGAGCGCATGCGGCCGGCGGCGGCGCGGGCCGTATGGGGCCGCCGGGCGGCGAGGCGGTAGGTGAGGCGGGTGATCACGGCCTGGAGGCGGTCCGCCCCCATTCCGGCGAGAACGGCGAGGGGCATGAAGGAGACGAGGGCAAAACGGACGTCGGCACCGTATTTATAGCTCCCGGCGTAAAAAAACAGGAAGATCCCCCAGAACATCACGAACCACAGGAGGAACAGCCCGGGCAGGACAAACCGCGCCCCGCGGGCCGCCGGCCCGACGCCGCCCTTCCCTTTTTCATCCCCGATCTTTACCCATCCCCCTCCCCGGCTCCGGGATAGATCGGACGATCCGGAAACATCAATCCGGTCCGTTCCCGCCGCTTCGTCCGGCCGGGAGGGCGCCGCGGTGACGGTGCCGACGGCGTTGCCGGCGCTGACGGCGGAGGCGGGGCCGTCTTCGTCCCGGCGTCCCCGGTTACGCAAAGGCCCCGCAAGACCCAGGAAGGCCAGGAAGGTGAAGACGGCCGGGAAAAGCTGGTTGTTCAGGTAATAGGGGCCGTTGACGGCGATGTTCTTGAAGAAGAACTCCAGGGAGAACTTCGCCCCTTCGGCACCCCAGGACTCGCCGCTCACGGCATGGATGTGGAGGAACTGGGGAAGGATGAAGACCAGGGCCGGGATCCCCAGCAACCATACCTCCCACCGGGTCAGACGGCGCGGCGTTGTAACGAGCAGGGCCAGGAAGGCCCAGAGGCCGATGAGCCCAGATTCCGGGCGCATCTGGCTCGCCAGGGGGACCACGAGGCACAGGAGCGCCAGGTGGCGCAGACGGCCAGTCTTCAGGTAAACGAGGAGGCACAGGACCGCCAGGCCGCCGAAGAACGCCGCCGCCGGCTCCGCGGCCATCGTGTTGGACCAGACGATGTTTTGGGGGATCGCCGCCCAGACCAGCGCCCCCATGATCGCCGGGAAAAACCTTCCGGTCACGATATGGACGATCCAGAAGCAGAGAAGGATTCCGCCCAGATAGAGGAGATTGTTCATCCGGAAGCCGTGCTCCTCGTCCACCCCGCCGATCTGAAAGGCCATGCTGACGAGAAACGGCCAGCCGCTGGGTTCCTTGTTGTAAATCTGCCAGTGGGGGTGGTACTCGTCGTATTCGAAGACGCCGTAGTTGCACATCGCCGCCTGCCCCTTCAGGGCCATGCTTTGGGCGACGTTTCCGTAGATGTCTTCATCGTAGTAGATGCGGTGAACCCGGGGGGCCACCGAAGTGACGGCGACGGCGGCGGAGATCAGGAGGGCCGCCAGGATCAGCAGGCGGAAGTGGCGCTGGAGCCAGGCCGCCGGGGGGTCGGAGGACTTGGCGGCGGCGGCGGAAGGAGAGGGAGAAGAAGCGGAGGAGGTGTTGGGAACCACGGCGCTTGATGCGGTAGGGGCGGCAGTTGCGGCAGTTGCGGCGTCTTCAGCAACGGGGGCGGGGGCGGGGGCGCCCTCGGAAACGGTTGATGCGCCTTTGGGGGCGGCGGGGGCGGCCGGCGCCGGGACGATCAAGCCCCGGAAGGCCGCGGCGATATCCCGCCCGCAGGCGACCGCCCCGAGGATCAGGAGGAGGAAGTTCAGGCGGAGGATCCAGGTGATGTTGTTCAGAAGAAAGTTCTGAACGGTGCCCCGGGGATGGTAGTCGATGACGTAAACGCCGAAACCGATGACGAGGCAGTAAAGCGCCGCGATCCCCACCGGGAGCAGGGGGCCGGATGCGAGTTTACGCAGCGAGGTTTTCAACCAGGACGTCCTCCAGGAACAGGTAGCGGATGCCGGTCTGCCGGAGCATCTTCAGGGCCTCGGCGGGGGTGCAGACCAGGGGCTCGCCGTGGATGTTGAAGCTCGTGTTCAGGACCACCCCGTGGCCGAGCTCCGCCTTCAGGGCCAAAAGCAGCTCCCGGTAGGCGGGATTTTCCTCCTTGACGAACTGGGGGCGGCAGGTGCCGTCGATGTTGATGACCCCGGCCATGAGGGGCAGGTGCTCCTCCCGGACCCGGAAGGCCATGGTCATGAAGCGGTTGTCGTCCAGGCACAGGCCGTCGGCGTGGAGGAGCGGCGGTCCGTCCTCGGCGAGGATGCTGGGGCAGAACGGCTGGTACCAGACCCGTTTCTTCAGCAGGACGTTGAGGCGGTCCTTGATGCGGTTGTTGTCCGGACGGGCCAGGATGCTGCGGTTCCCCAGGGACCGGGGGCCGATCTCCATGCGCCCCCTAAACCAGAGGATGATCTCCCCGTCCAGGATGAAACGGGCCGCCCGTTGAGGGGCGTCGGCGACGGTCTCCCATTTCAGGGCGCCGCCCTCCCGGCGGGCCGCGGTACAGGCCGCCAGGATCTCCACCCGGGAATGGCGGGGTCCCAGGTACAGATCGTCGAGACGGTAGCCGGCCACGCCGAAGGCCTCGTAATTCAGGTGCATCGCCGCGCCGATGCCCAGGCCGCCGTCGCCCATGTGGGGGAAGACGTAGATCCGCTCCACCCCGTCGAGGGCGGCGATCTTCATGTTCATCTTGATATTGGAAAACACCCCGCCCGCGGCGGCCAGGCGCCGGATCCCCGTGGCGGCCAGGTAATGCCGGACGAGATCGAGGATGCTCTTCTCCAGGACCCGCTGGGCCATGGCGGCGAACTGCTCCGAGGGATAGCGCCAGAGGATCTTCCGGAGTTCCCGGTGCAGGGCCGTGGCGCTGTAGCGGGAGACGATGTTCCCGTCCGTCGCGGCGATCAGGTCCATGAGGGGGTTTTCCTCGTCGGGGATGGGATAGGCGTAGTTGGCCAGGGCCATGACCTTTCCCTCATCCTCCAACTCCCGCATGTTCATGAGGTTGGTGACGTGTTCGAAGAAGATCCCCAAAGAGGTATGGGCGGGAAGAGCCCGGAGGAGCTCCAGACGTCCCCCGGCAAAGCGGCGGACGGTGCCGCAGAGGCCGTCGCCGACGCCGTCGAGGGTGATCACCAGGGCCTCGGGAAAGCCGCTGCACGCCGCGGCGGCCACCGCATGGGCGGCGTGGTGGTCCACGAGGGAGAGGCGGAAGTCCCGGAAGCCCAGGGCGCGCAGACGCCCGGTGAGATGGCGGCGGCTCAGGGCGATGGAAACGGGATTGGGGGCCAGCTCGGTGAACCGGTACTTGAAGGCCTTCTTGAAGGGATCGGCGGTGCGGGGGGGCAGCTTCCGGCGGCGGATGAGGTAGTATTCCTCCTTGAGGCGGGGGAAGAGGCGGGTCAGGGTCTTGGCCGGATCCGTCGTCGAGGCGGCGATGTATTTCACGTCCGGAGGGGTGAGACCGGCGAACTCCAGACAGGCGCCGATGGCGAGGCTGGGGAAGCCCACCTCTAACTTCCGCCGGGTGAGGCGCTCCTCGTTGATCGCGCAGACGAGTTCCCCGCCCCGGACCAGGGCCGCCCCGGCGTCATGGCCGTCCCAGACGCCCAATACAAATTCCCGCTCACTTTTCATAAGATAAAAACGCTAATTTTAAAGACCTGACCCCACTGTGCCTGACCCCCGGCGGCGGCGCCACCACAGCCAGCCGCCCGCGGCGGCGATTGCCGCCAGGACCGCCACGGCGAAGACGATGAGGAGCACGGGCTTCTCCTCCACCGGGGCCTCGTCCTGGAGGAGGCGGGAAAACTGGACGCCGTTGAAGTCATACCAGACCACGGCCCGGTAGGGATAACGCGCCGGAGGGAGCCCGGCGTCAAGCTTCACCAGCGCTTCGTCCTCTTTCGTCCCTCCCGGACCCAACTCATAGAAACGATCCGTTTCGTCCATGGTGATGCCGTCGGGAAGGTAGAAGCTCACGACGGCCTGGACCGGACCCTTGTGATTGTTGACGAGGGAGATCCGGTATTTCGCCGTCGCCTCGCCCAGACTCTTTACATTGAGGGCCTCGGCATTCACGGCCACCGCCAGCGGCGGCTTTTCCCCCGCCGGGAGGCCCGTCCGGTTCATGAAGGGGTGGAAGTCATAGAGCAGATGGGGCTTGCCGGCGTGGTCGTCATAGGAGAGGCGGCTTACCATGATATAGTCGCCGGGGATCATGGCCCCCAGATCGAAGTCGCAGCGATAGGACGTCCAGGCCTGGCCGGCGGCGATCTGGCCGTAGGGATCCGAGCGGCGGGCATCCCGGGCGAGGAAGGTGGTCACCAAGAGATGATATACCGGCGCGGAGCCGGCGTTGCGGACCTCGTATTCTACGATCATCCGGCCGGAGGGGCCGGCGGTCACTTTGGGGATGATTTTTACCGGCCCGGCATTCGCCCCCGGTCCCGGCCCGGCCGGCGCCGGCGGGACGGCAACCGTCAGGAGCATCAGCAGGACCGCTGCGGCCATCATCATGACAGATATGGTTCCGCCATCAAAACCTGGAGATCTTTTCTTCATTGCCCTTAAAACCTCGTCATAAAAATTGCTGGTTTTGTACTATAGCCTCCGGAGCAGGTCAAGGTGATTTCCCGAAACTAAAAAAGCGGCGGCGCCCCCGGGGCCGCCTTTTCCGGATAGAAACCGCGGATGAAACCCGTAATGTCCTTGAGGATCTTCTTGTTTCCCGTAAGCGTCAGGGCCTTGTGGTAATGGCGCATGGCCCGGAACCAGTAATCCTCCTGCTTGGGGGGATCGAAGCCGTAGGCCTTGGAGCGCATTACCCAGTAATTACCCAGATCGATGTGGAGCCAGGGATTCATCACCCAGTCGCCGCCCATGTAGGTGGCCCGCTCCATGGAAAGGTCCGCCGCCGGAAGCCAGATCCGGCCGTAATCGGGATCGCTGTTGAGATAGGTGTACTCCCAGCCCAGGCACTTGTGGGCCTCGGCGTTGAAGGGGTTCAGGCGCACCGACCGCTCCAGGGCCGCGATGATCGGACCGTGGGAGGCCGCCCACGCCGGGGTGGCGCTCCCGTTTCGCGTCGCCTCCTTGTTGCGGATTTCCGTAAGTTCCATCGCCATGCGGAAGGCGTACTCGGCGTTGCCGCCGTCGAAGCTCATGGCCCGGGCGATATCCGCCGGGGGCGGGCGCCAGTCGAGATTCAGGGTCATGTTGGGCACCGTGGGGCAGTAGATCTCGGCGAGGTAATGACGGATCACCCACTGGCCGTTCCAGAGGATCAGCCCCAAAAGGAGGGCGAGGGGAACGGCGCCGGCCCCGCGGAGGGGCAGTGACGTCCCGGGGAGGAGCAGGACGTCCTGGTGGGTGGACAGGCGGTCCAGATGCAGAGCGGCCGTCCCGATGGCAAGGGTCGCGGCGAGGAGGAGAAAATTCGCCGGCAGGTGGAGATTGAAATCGGCGATGGAATGGATGAGAATCGCCGCCAGGGACGCGATCCCGCCGGCCCCCAGGCAGACGGCGAAGGTGCTGCGCCGGCGCCGCCACCGGCGCAGATAGACGAAGACAAACCAGGTCCCCGCGGCCGCGGCGACGACCATCCCCGCCACCCCCGCCTCGGCTAAAAATTGCGCCCAGTCGTTATGGCCGTGCTCGTAGGACGTCATCTTCTGCCGCTCGTCCTGATACTTGGGGAAGGCGTAGGGGAAGTTCCCCACCCCCACGCCGGAACGGCGGTAATCCTTGTAGATGTCCAGGGTCTTCTGGGAAGCGAGCATTCTTCCCTCATAGCCCTGGTCAATGACCATGAAGCGATCCAAGACATAGTCGATCCCCGCCGGCAGGGAGTAGAAGGCCACGATGAGGAAGATGGCCAGGATGATCTTCCCCTTGCGGCGCTGCTCCCGGCGGAGGAACAGGAGGGTGCCCAGGATGAAGAGCCCGCCGGCGCCGGCCATGATGCCGCCCCGGGAGGCGGAGAGGATCAATCCCACCCCCATGACCGCCCCCATGAAGATGATGAGGAACCGGCGGGTGAAGATGCCGTCGCCGGAAAAGAAGGTCAGGATTCTTTCCCGGAGGTCCGGGCGGCGGCGGGAGGAGCGGCGGCGGGCCAGGTCGGCGGCATAGGCGCCGGCATAGGCCGCGGCCATAATCATCCCCATTTCCATGAGGCCGGCGAAGTGGTTGCGGTTGATGTAGGTCCCGTGGACGCTCTTTTCCGTGGCGTGGAGGTACCACCAGACGTGGTGGTGCCGGGAATAGGTCTCCATGATCCCGTAGAGGGAATCGAAGGCCGCCGTAAACAGGATGGCCAGGACCGCCGTCTCGATGCGGCGGCGGGTCCGGAGGGTCTGGAGGAGGCCGAAGAAGAAGAGGCCGTAGGCGGTCCAGCGGATCAGCGACATGCGCACGGGATAGGCGTAGGGGGCGACGCTGTACCACACGTCTCCGGGCCAGGGGGAGGCGACGACTTGGGGGGCCGGCAGGGAGGCCAGTCCGGCCACCTTAGCCTCCGGCGACAGGACGGAGACGAGGAAATCCGGCAGGGGCGTCATCTGGAAGATCAACAAGAGGGTCATCGAGACGAAGAGCGGCGTCATCCCCCCAAGGGGCCAGACGAAAACAAGGCGGCCGGACGCTCCGGGGCGCGCCGGGGCGCCGGCGCCGTCATGACGGTCGTGACGGGCTCCTTCCTCGTCCCGGTAGGCATGACTGTCCCGCCGGACGGCCCGGTGCCCGTCTCCCCGCCGGCCGGCGGGTGCATCCGGAGCCGGGAGGGGTAGATCCCGGTGGTCGCCTGCGTCGTCACGGTCGTCGCCGGCGCCGGCCCGAACGCGTGCATCATGTTCTTCGCCCGCGTCGGCCCGGGCGTCCGCCCCCGGCGTCCCAAGGTCGGGATATTCACGGCGGAGGAAACGGCCGGGGATGAGGAGGAGACTCGCCGCCAGGATGCACAGGAAGACCAGGGAATAGACCCAGGTGTGGACGGCGCCGAAGAGGAGGATGCCGAAAATAAGGGCGAACAGTTGCAGACCGAAGGCGAGTTGCTCACAGCGGGGGAGGAAACCTCCTTTCTTCCCCCTTTTCTCCTTTGGCGAGCGCTTGAATACCCCCTTGAGAAGACCGAAGTTTTTTTTCATCGCCGGGCCGATTTTCCCTAATAAGGACTTAACCACCGCAAGATCGCCGCCCACCCGGCGGGGCGAAAACCATTTGACGCGTCGCTTGCGAATTATCTTCCTGCCTGAATGCATTTCCTCACCTGGTACAATGGAAGGCCTTCGTCTCGTAGGCCTCGAAGGAGACGCGGAGCCGGCCGGCGACAACAGGGTAGCGCTCGTTGCCGAAAAGTTCCCAAACGACGGCGCAGCGCTCCCCCTCCGGCCATCCCAGTTCCGCCTCCACGGGGGCGCCGATACCGTTGACGGCGATCAGGAGGGTCTCCTCGCCCCGAGTTTTCACGGCGGCGTGAACCGCCGGCCGCCCCTCGAAATCCCATCCGTACCGGGACACCATGCGTACCGGCGTCTCCACCGCGGCGTTGGGGACGAGGAGCCAGGGATAGATCCGGTTGAGCCGGCCCGCGACCCGGGCCAGATCGCGGCGTCCTTCCTCGGTTTTGCCGATCTGGCTGTAGGTGTAGAAGAAGATTCCCCTGCTCCCGTGGACGACGGCAAGGAAGGCGAGGACGTCCATCTCCTCCCAGCTCGGCAGCCGGGGCCAGCCCGACTGGGGCTCCCGGAAGGCCTGAACCACCGCGAGGAGCCGCTCCCGGCCCACGTCCCGGGCCGCCCGATCCAGGGAGTCGGAGAGGATGGTCATGGGCCTGCCGATCACGGGATACTGATCCATCATAAATAAATCACTCGCATTTTTGTAGTCGCGGCAGGCCTCGGGACGGACGATGGCCATACAGGTCGCCGCTCCGGGATAACGGTCCTTCAGCAGCCGCTGGACGTCTTCGGCGGCATTGACAGGGGCGGAGCGTATCTCCGGCTCGTCGTTGACATAGAAGGCCAGGTAGCCGGGACGGACGTGGCCGGCGATTTCATCAAGGAACGGCCGCAGTTCATCGGGATCGTGGGGCGTGGCGAGGACGTACCGGAAATTCGCCGCGTGGCAGGCCGCCACGGCGCTCCGCAGGGCCGGGCCGCGCCCGCCGATGACCACGGTGTTGAGGCCGAGGCGGCGGAGCTGCGCCAGGTCTTCCTTACCGGCACCGTAAACGCCGATGGGGAAAAAGTCTTCGTAGAGCCCCGCCGGCAACCAGGCGGTCGCATCACCATCCGCGTTCGCCAGCCGGCCGCCGGCGCCGCTTTCTTTAGTCGTCTGACCCGCCGCGGGCACCGGCAGATCCTTGACAACAGCAGCCATAACCGCCTCCCCATCACTCCTTGCCGGTCCGGAGCGGGTATCTGCCGGGGCGGTATCCTGGGGCACCGTGGCGGTGGGCCGATGGGCCCGCGTTTTTGCCGCCGCCATTTCACCCCCCACAGGCAGTTTTGCCGGCGCCGCGGGCGCCGGGACCGGTGTCAGCAGCGGCCGGGTCATCCAGAAGTTCTTTCCCGCCTGATCGCTGGCAAAGACAAAGTGATTGCCCGCGGCACCGCCCGGGTCGCCGTGGGCATTTCCGTCGCCACTGCCGCCGGAGGGACGTCCTTCCCCACCCATTTTCTTCGGACTGCCGCCGGGACAGGTTACCCAACCCCGAAGGTTCTGCCACCTTTTGGACTGCAAATGACTGTCGAGCTTGATTTCCCGACCCCAGACGCGGACTTTCGCATAGACGCCGTTTTCCCAGTAATCCCGGTAGAAATATCCGGAAAAGAGGTAATCACGCCCCGGCACGCAAGGCGGCAGCGGCGCCCGCCACTCGTCCCGCCCGTCCCGGCCTGCCCGGATGCCCACCGCTCCCGGTCCGCCGACCGGCCCAGCTTCCGCGGGCACGGCGACCGTCAACCCCCGTTTTACGCCCTCCCCGGAGACGGCCCGGGCAGCGCCTTCCGCAACCTGCTTGTCTTTTCGGGCCGCAACTGTCTTTGTCGCGCTAACCACCGCGCCTTTGTCTTCCCCCCCGGCGCCGGCCGGCGCCGTTTCCGCTATTAAAGGCTCCGGTCCCGATGGCTCGGAAACCGGCGGACTCGATCCGGCGGCAAGGGGGAGCGACGCCCCCGGCGACAGCGGTGGGCGCCGGATGACCAGGGGATTGTTATCCAGTTCCGCCGCCGGTTTGGCAAAGCAGCGGCTCCCCAGATCGTCCGTCCGGGCGGCGGTGCAGCCCGTCCAGCCCGGCGGTGCCGACGCCCGGACGGGAATGGTGAGGTCGGGATTCGGCAGCAGGTTTTTCCGGAGCCGGAAGGAGCGCAGCGGCGCCCAGAGGTCCGCCTTCATGCCCCGGTAGGAATAGACCAGGATGCCGTCCGCACCACCGGCGGCGGCGGCGTTTACAGCGGCAAGGAACTCCGCGGCGCCCGTATCTTCGGACTGGATGATCGGCCAGACGGCGGCCGGCATGGTCTCCCGGTAGTAGGCGGTCATCTCCCCGACCCAGGCGGGGGAACGTCCCACCATGCGGTGATAGACCATAGGGGAGACGACGTCCACGAGCCCGCCCAGGGCAAAGGGATCCTGGCCCAGGATCCAGGAGACCGCGCCTTCCCGCTCCCCCTTCGTCCACGGCACGAGAAAGGCCCCGAGGAGGAAGGGGCGCCCGGAGGATCTTTCCGCGCCGGTCGCCGTCCGGGCGGCGGCTTCATCCTGTCCGGCCACGATCGCAGCCCCGCCGGAATCCACGGCGGCACCAGCGCCAGTCGCCGTCTTGCCGTGCGGCGGCGCCCCGCCTCCGGTCCGTTCGTCCCGGAGCTTCCGGACCTCCCGGACAAAAGACAGGATCTGTTCCTGCTTCCACTGTCGCCATTCCCGGGCACGATGTTTGCGGATCCAGGCCGCGGCGGCCGGGGCCTCCATCGCCGTGAGGGATACGGCGGGTCGCTTGCCCGTGGCGGCAAGGTGTTCCAAGAACAGACGGCGGCAGCGCGGGCAGTAGCAGGTGTCGGGATAGTAGGCGGCGGCGCCGGTCCTTTCCCAGAGGCCGGGGTAACGGATAAAATCCAGCCAGATGCCGTCGGCGTGGGGTCCGAGTCGCTTCAGGAGCGTGTCGATATGGCGGAGGCGCTCGGCACGCCAGCCCGGATGGGTGGGGCAGACGCCGCCGATCGCCCGCTCTTGGGGGAGGTCCTCGCCGTAGGGACGGCCGGCCGCCGTGACCGGCCGGGAGTCGGGCCATCTCTTCCAGGGGCCCCGGCCGCCGAAGGCGTTCACCGAGATAAAAACCTTGTATCCCCGGGACTTGAACCATTGGACGGCGGTTTCATCACCGGGGACGAAGACGGCGTTTATCCCCCCCGACCGCAGCTTGTCTTCCGTGCGGGCGGGATCGCCCGCCGGGACGCCGGGGACGCCGTACATCCCCCGCAACGCCGCCCCTTTCCCTTGGGCGGCCGTGGTCCCGGGTCCGGCCGCCTCCGGGCCGGGCGCGCCTCCGGGCCGACCGGCTCCGATAATCGTCCCTTCCTTCCCCGTCGCCGCATCGGCCCGGCCCACCGCCGGATGTACCGTCGCCGCGAGGGCGGCGATGAAGACCATCAGGGCCAGAACCGCCGCTATTTTGCCCCCCGGAGACGCCGGTAACACCTCAAACGACATCATGAAATCATCTCCGCATCTCCAAGCCCGGCCGGCGGATTGCCGGCGCAAAAAAAGGGTTGCAAGACGGATTACTTGCAACCCCGATATTGACAAATGGTGGGCCAGGGCAGAATTGAACTGCCGACACTCGGATTTTCAGTCCGATGCTCTACCGACTGAGCTACCGGCCCGGGAACAGATGGTCCGTCTATTAAATATCGCTCCATTTGTCAAGGTATTTTTCTCCGGCGGCGCTCACGGCGGGAGCTGCTCCCCCCGGTCACGGATGACCACCGTACCGGCTATCTTGTCGTGCCAGCCCTGCTTGCGGGGATCGACGGCAATCCACAGAAAACCCAGATAAAACATGACGCCGGAAACGAGATAACCGATGAGGCGCAAAAAGGCAACCCCGAAGGTAATGCCGCCGCCCGCCACGGGCCGGATGTGGAGGCCGAGGATCATCTTTCCCGGCGTCCGTCCGGCAACGGCGACAAAGTAGGTAAAATACAGGACCGTAATCACGACGACGGCCAGGAAATAGAGCAGGGTAAACCCGGCCGTCGCCTGGGGGACCCCGGCGCCCGGCGCGGCGGCCGGCCAGGGACCTCCCCCTCCGGCCGCCTGGCCGAGGAGATGGGACAATCCGCCGGCCAGCAGGAAGATGAGATAGATGACGTTCAATATGACCTGATCGATGCAAAAGGCGAGGCCCCGCCGCCAGAAACCTCCGTAAGCTTCAGTCACGGTCCCGCTCCTTTCGGGGCGTCTCCGCCGCCCCGGCTCCCTCCGGCTGATCCGGCGCCGCAAATATCCCCCGCTCGTACTGGATGATCGTCAGGATCACCAGGGAGGCCGTCTCCACGCGCAGGATCCGGTGGCCCAGACCGGCCACGGCAAGGCCGGAGGCCCGGGCCGCCGCCACTTCTTCCGGGGCAAAACCGCCTTCCGGGCCGACGACGACGAAATAATCCTCCGGCGGCGGGCCGGCGGCGGGCCGCAGGAGGGATTTGATGTCCCGGCCGCCCTCCTCCCAGAAGATGATCCGGACCGGCGGGGGCGAGGACGGGGAAGCCGCGAGATCGCGGCATTGTTGCCGCTGCCCCTTCTCCATAAGCGGCGCCGGAAAAAATTCGCCTGCCGCCGTGGGCCGCGCCGATGCCTCCTCATGGTTGCGGCGGCGGTTTCCGCCCCCGGGTCGCGCCGGCGCCGGTTTCACTCCCGCCCCTTCGGCGAGGGCCAGCATCCGGCCGAACGAAGCGATCCTCTCGATGGCCGGGACGTCCGGGCGGCGGCACCGCCGGGCGGCCTCCACGGCGATCTTCTCCCACCGTTCGAGGCGGGCGGCGGCCTTCGCGGCATCCAGTCGGGGAACGGAACGGGCGGAATGGAACGGCACGATCCGGACCGCCCCGATCTCCGTGGCCTTCTCCACGATGCCGTCCATCTTCGCCCCCTTGGGGAGGGCCTGGGCCAGGGTGATCCGGACGGACGGGGCGGCGCCGGCGATTTCCTTCCGTCCCGTGATCCGGACGGCGGCCTCCCGGTCGCCCATCCTTTCGATCACGGCGTGAAAGTCCCAGCCCGACCCGTCGAACAGGGTGACGGCATCGCCGGGGCGGAGGCGCAGGACATTACTCAGGTAGTGCCGGCGGCCGGCATCCAGGGCGTAGATACCGTCTTCCTGAAGGTTCCGGGGCCAATAGAGGCGGGGGGACGTCACTACCGGTAGCCCTCGTTGAGCAGGACATAGCAGCGCCATTCTTTTTCGATGATGGTCCGGTGGACCAAAAAGGGCTCCGCCAGGAAGTGATGCTCTATATCATCTTTATTTTGTTCGATTATTCCGGAGATAACGAGAAATCCGCCCCGGTTGAGGAGGTCGATGAGGCGGGGGCGGAGCTTGATGAGCATCTTGGCGGTAAGGTTGGCCACGATGAGGTCGAAGGTCTCGGCGAGGGTGGCCGCATCGCGGTAGAGCACGTCCACCCGGTCCTCCACGCCGTTCATGCGGGCGTTCTCAGCGGCGATCGCCACCGCCTGCTTATCGATGTCCACGCAAACGACCTTGCCCGCCCCGAGTTTGGCGGCGGCGATGCCGAGGATGCCCGTTCCGGTTCCCACGTCGAGGACATGGCGGTTCCGGGCCGCCCGGTCCTGGAGGATGAGGTCCTCCATGGCCTGGAGACACATCCGCGTCGAGGGGTGCTGCCCGGTGCCGAAGGCCATGCCGGGATCGATCTCGATGAGGATATCGTGGCCGCCGGGGCTGTAGCGCTCCCAGGTCGGCTTGATGATGATGTTCTTCGTCACCCGCAGGGGTTTGAAGTATTTCTTCCACTCCTCCCCCCAGTTGGGATCGACGATCCAATCGGTGCGCCAGGAAGGCCGGGGCAGGTCCGGAAAGAGGCGGCCCAGTTCGTCAAGGTAGTTCTGGAGGGACGTCAGGCGGTTTTCGACGCGGACGTCATCGGGCAGATAGGCCTTGAGGGCCTCCCGGGAGACGTCCTCGGCAAAACCGCCGCCCTGGGGCTCCGGCGCCTCTTCCTGAAACACCCCCTGGGCGCCGTTTTCCATGAGGAAGTTGGTCACGGCTTCACTCAACTCCGCCGGGAGGCTGATCTCGATCTGTAACCATCTTTCTTTCTGCTGTGTCATGACTCGCCCTTCCTGTTCTGATCGGGGGAAACATATCCTTTTTTTGATGATATTTCAAGTAACTTGAAATATTCCCCCGGCCGTGATAGCCTGCCCGGCCAGATGCAACAGGCAGCGGCGGCGGCATCCGGACCGGGTTCGCCACCGGGCGATCCGGCGGCGGCGATCGTCATCGCCGGCCCGGCTACGGCTCCGGAAAGCAAACGGCCGCGGACATCTTCGGAATGGTCAACAGAGGGGATCATATGATACCAGGCGCTACGGCACGGCGGGACGGCGGCCGCCACGGGGGTCGCCCTTGAAATACTATCCCGTTTGCCTCGACATCAGCGAGAAACCCTGCGTGGTCGTCGGGGGAGGCGAGGTGGCGGCCCGGAAGGTGGAGCGCCTCCTGGAATGCGGGGCCGCCGTCACGGTGGTATCCCGACTGGTTAACCCCCTGCTGGCGGAGCTGGCGGCGGCGGGGCGCATCCGTCATGTGGCGGATAATTATACCGAGGGCTGCCTGAAAGAGGCCTTCCTCGTCATCGGCGCCACGGACCGGGAGGAGGTCAACGACCGCATCGCCGCCGCCTGCCGCGACCGGGGCATCCTGGTGAACATCGTTGACGATCCGGGACGCTGCGACTTCATCCTTCCCGCCCTCCTCACCCGGGGGAGCCTCTCCATCGCCGTGGCCACGGACGGCAAGAGCCCGGCGTTGGCGAGAAAACTCCGGGAGGAGATGGAGGAGCGGTTCGGGCCGGAATACGCGGAATATCTTGAACTTCTGGGCCGCCTGCGGGAGCGGATAATCGCCGCGGGCCGCCCGGCGGGGGAAAACCGGGACGTCTTCACGGCCCTGGTTAATTCGCCCCTCTACGAACACCTCCGGGCGGGCCGCCGGGAGGAGGCCCAGGCGCTGATCCGCGACCTGACGGGCCTGGAAGTAGAGCCGAACTTCATGCCCGGCCTGGAGGTCAAGCTAACCCCCGCGCCCGGCGAGGAGGGAAAAACATCATCTTAAAGAAAGATTTGTTGCATGAAAATACATCCGTGCGATCTCCCCTAAACTTTTTCATCGTTCGTGGGTATTGGAAAAAATCTCCGTAAAAAGAGGTTTCCTTTCTCCTCCAACCCCTTGAAGGGGAGGGAGCTAAGCGGCAGTCGAGGTAAGTTGCGGCGCTGATTTTGCCAAATTCTGACTTTTTAGGAAGTCGTCAAATATGATGTTACTGAAAACACAATGGACTTTTATCTGCTGCTTTACCGGGGGGCCCTGGGGGCGTATCTAATCAGCACCCTGACCTACCTGTTTTCCCTGTTTACCCGCCGGGTGGCCCCCGCCAAGGCCGCCACGTGGGTCCTCGCCGGGGCCTGCGCCCTCCACGCCCTGTTCTTCCTCGGGCAGTGGGCGGGTCGGGGATTCAACCCCTTCCTCCGCATCCACGACAGTCTCTCCTTCTTCGCCCTGGTGATGGCGGGCGCCTACCTGGCCTTCCAGGTGCGCACCAAGACCCGGGTCCTCGGGGTCTTCGTCTCGCCGGCGGTCTTTCTCCTCATGATCGCCTCGTCCGCGGGCATCGGCGGACCTTTGGCGGCCCCGGCGATTCTCCAGGGCGGCCTGGTGTGCCTCCACGCCATGCTGGCGGTGATCGGCGAGGCCCTCTTCGCCCTCGCCTCCGCCGCGGGACTGGCCTACCTGATCCAGGACGGACTCCTGAAGCGCCGCAAGGCCAGCCGGATGATGAAGTTCTTCCCTTCCCTCCGGGATCTGGACCGGATCAACCATGCCTGCCTCCTCTGGGGGTTCCCCCTGCTGACCCTGGGGATCGTGGCGGGATCGATCTGGGCGGGGACGGTCTGGGGAAGCCCCTGGCAATGGGACCCCAAGCAGATCTGGACCCTGGCGGCCTGGCTGATCTATGCCGTCCTTCTCCACCAGCGCCTCGCCATCGGCTGGAAGGGCCGCAAGACCGCCCTGTTTTCCGTGGCCGCCTTTGTGGCGCTCCTGGCCGCCTTCCTGGTGGAAAAGTACTTTTTCACCACCATCCACCGGTTTTATTGAGCGATGAACCTCCTTCTGATCGGCATGAATCACAAAACGGCGCCCGTGGAGATCCGGGAACGCCTGAATATTGCCTGCACCGAGGGATTCAATCCCCTGGAGGAGATCCTGGGGTTCCCCGGGGTCGAGGAGGCCCTGTATCTGTCCACGTGCAACCGGGTGGAGATCCTCGTCCGGAGCCGGGAGGGAGATGCGGCGGAGGAGAGTCTCCGGGAGCTGATCTTCCGCCACGGCAATCTGAGCGGGGAGGAGCTGGTCCGGTGCCTTTACGTCCATCGCGACGAAGCCGCGGTCCGGCACCTCTTCCGGGTCGCCGCCGGCCTCGATTCCCTCATCATGGGCGAGCCCCAGATCCTGGGTCAGGTGAAGGACGCCTACCGCCAGGCGGTGGAGCGGGAGGCGGCGGGGATCATCCTGAACAAGCTTCTCCACCGGGCCTTCCGGGTCGCCAAGCGGATCCGGACCGAGACCGGGGTGGGCAGCCACGCCGTTTCCGTGAGCTACGCCGCCGTGGAGCTGGCCAAGAAGATCTTCGGCGCCCTCCCGGGCAAGAAGATCCTCCTGGTCGGGGCGGGGGAGATGTCGGAACTGGCGGCCCGGCACCTCCTTAAGCACGGCGGGGACCGTCTCTTCGTCGTCAACAGGACCTGGGACCGGGCCGTCCGGTTGGCCGCGGAGTTCCAGGGCACCGCCGTGGAGTTCCCACGGCTCGGGGAGGCGCTCCGGGAGGCGGATATCGTCATCACCTCCACCGGGGCGCCGGGATACATCATCACCGGGGAGATGGTCGCCGCCGCCCTGGGGCGGCGCAAGAACCGCCTCCTGTTCGTCATCGACATCGCCGTGCCCCGGGACGTGGATCCCCGGGCGGGGGACCTGGAAAACGTCTATCTATATAATGTGGATGACCTCCAGGACATAGCCGACGAGAACATGGCCATCCGGAAGGAGGAGGCGGCCCGGGGGGAAGAGATCGTCGCCGCGGAGACGGAGGAGTATCTCGCCTGGTTCGACACCCTGGCCGTGGTGCCCGCCATCGTCTCCCTCCGGGAGAAGGCGGACGCCATCGTGGCCGGTGAACTGGAGCGGGCGGAAGGATGGCTCCGGAACCTGCGCCCCGAGGACCGGGAGGAGGCGGCGATCCTCGCCCAGGCCATTGTGAACAAGCTCCTCCACGACCCCATGACCTGCCTGAAGGAGGAAAGCCGGGATGGGGCGGCCCCGGCCTACGTAGCGGCCCTGCGCCGCCTCTTCCGACTCGACGGCACGGGCGGAGGGAAGTGAGCGCGGTCAGGAGCAATTTTTCAACGGCCTCGTAAAAAAGATGCAAATGGCCGTCCCCTTCAAGGGGAGGGCCGGGGTGGGGATGGGGTTAAGCACCGCCATTTTACCCCATCCCCCTTGTGAGGAATAAAATGACTACGGGGACATCGTAATTTTTAACGCCGTGGCAAAATGGCGGCGGCATCATTTTCAATAAAGGAGCGGCATGATCAGCGGCACATTGAGAATCGGCACGCGGGGGAGCGCCCTCGCCCTGGCCCAGGCGGGTTGGGTGAAGGAAAGGATCGAAAAATGCCACCCCGGCATGGGCGTGAGCCTGGTCGTCATCAAGACCAAAGGGGACATTATGCAGGACGTGGCCCTGGTCAAGATCGGCGGCAAGGGGGTCTTCGTCAAGGAGATCGAGGACGCCCTCCTCCGGAGGGACATCGATCTGGCGGTCCACAGTCTGAAAGACGTCCCCGCGGAGCTGCCTCCGGGGCTGACCATCGCCGTCACCCCGGAACGGGAGGATCCCCGGGACGTCTTCGTCTCGAAGCACCGCATCAAGTTCGAGGCCATGCCCCGGCGGGCCCGGATCGGCACCGGCTCCCTGCGCCGGGGCTTCCAGATCCGCAACATCTTTCCCGACGTGGAGATCGTACCCCTCCGGGGCAATCTGGACACGCGGCTGAAAAAGGTGGAAACGGAAGACCTGGACGCCGTGGTGGTGGCCGCCGCGGGGATCCGGCGGCTGGGCTGGGTAAGCCGGGTGACCCAGTTCCTCCCCGTGGAGACCATCATCCCCGCCGTGGGCCAGGGGACCCTGGCCATAGAGGTCCGGGAGGACGATGCCACGGTGCGGGAGGCCCTGGCCTTCATCAACCACACCCCGACGTGGCGGGAGGCCCTTACGGAACGGGCCTTTCTCCGGCGCCTCGGCGGGGGATGCCAGCTCCCGCTCGCGGCCTACGCCAAAACGGAGGGGGCGGCGATCAAGATCACCGGCCTCCTGGGGACGATCGACGGGCGGGTCATGATCCGGGAGGAACTCCGGGGACCGGCGGACGCCGGGGAGGCCCTGGGAGACCAACTGGCGGAGACCATCCTCCAGCGGGGAGGCCGGGCCATCCTGGACATGGCGTACCGGGACTGCCGCTGAGACGTCCGGGCAACGGTGTCCGGAATGTCCCTAATTTACCGCCGTAAAAGGATCTTCCCCCTTCTTCAAGGGGGAGGTCAGGAGGGGGACGGATTAACATTTTGTAATGATAGCAGATAGCCCCTCCCCACCCAGTCCCTTGAAGGGTAGGGAGTTCCGCTATTTTTTTACAAGTTTACCCCTCAGGGTAGTCATTGAATAGTACCGGCGGTCATGGCGGGATTATCAGCCGCCGCGGACGACATGGCATCATCACCAGGCATAATTGACGGGGAAGAGGAAATGAGACAAGGGGGAAAGGTTTACATCATCGGCGCCGGTCCCGGCGATCCGGGGCTGATCACGGTGCAGGGCGCCCAGGCCATCGGCCGGGCCGGGGTGATTGTTTACGATCATCTGGTCAGCGAGGAACTCCTGGATTACGCCCGGAAAGACGCCCGGCTGATCTACGCGGGGAAGAAGGGGGGCGACCACACCCTCCCCCAGGAAGAGATCAACCGCCTCCTCGTGGCGGAAGCGCGGCAGGGAAATGTGGTGGCCCGCCTGAAGGGGGGCGACCCCTTCATCTTCGGCCGGGGAGGCGAAGAGGCGGAGGTTCTGGCTACCGCGGGGATCCCCTTCGAGGTGGTTCCCGGCGTCACCGCCGCCGTGGCCGTACCCGCCTATGCGGGCATTCCCCTGACCCACCGGGGGCTGACCTCCACGCTGGCCTTCGTCACAGGGCACGAGGATCCGACGAAAGAGAAGAGCGACATCGACTGGCAAGCCCTGGCGGGAATCGGCACCCTTGTGTTCTTTATGGGGGTGAAAAACCTCCCCCGGATCACCGCCGCGCTTATGGAACACGGAAAGGACCCCCGGACGCCGGCGGCCCTTATCCGCTGGGGAACCACGGCGGATCAGGAGACCGTCGCGGGGGCACTGGCGGACATCGCCGCCCTGGCTGCGGCCCGGGGTTTCACGCCGCCGTCGCTCCTCGTCGTCGGCCCCGTGGCTGGCCTCCGGGAAACCCTCCGGTGGTTCGACAACCGGCCCCTCTTCGGGAAGGGCGTCGTCATCACCCGGCCGGAGGCCCAGGTGGAATCCTTCGCCGCCCTCCTGCATGCCGAGGGGGCCCGGGCCATCCACTTTCCGACAATCCGGATCGACCCGCCGGACTCCTGGGTGGAATTGGACGCGGCCCTGAATCGCCTGGCGGAATACGCCTGGATCGTCTTCACCAGCGCCAACGGCGTCCGGTTCTTCATGGCTCGCCTCCGGGAGCGGGGCGGGGATCTCCGGGACCTGAAAGGCATCCGGATCGCCGTCATCGGCCCGGCCACGGCGAAGATGCTGGCGGAAATGGGTCTCCGGGTGGATCTCGTCCCGGAGGAATACATCTCCGAGGGGGTCGTGCAGGCCTTTGCCGGGCAGGATGTCCGGGGGAAGAAGATCCTCCTGCCCCGGGCGGCGGAGGCCCGGGACGTAATCCCCGCGGGGCTTGCGCGGATGGGGGCACGGGTGGACGTCATTACGGTTTACCGGACCGTCCCTTCGGGACACCGGGCGGAGGAACTCTTGCCGCTTATCGCCGCGGGCCGGGTGGATGTCGTCACCTTCACCAGCCCCTCCACGGTAACCAATTTCCTGGCCATCATGGGACCGGACTTCACCCTGCCGCCGGCGGTGAAGATCGCCGCCATCGGGCCCGTGACCGCCGCCGCGGTAAACAAGGCGGGGCTGGCCGTGGACATCCTCCAGGAGACTTACACGATCCCCGGCCTGGTCGCCGGCCTCAGAGCTTTTTTCCAGTCTTTTTCATCCTGAAAGCAAAAATATTCGCTAATTATTTTGCTTTCAGGATGAAAAGGTTGTATAGTGCCGCCATGATCAAGGAACGATCCATCACCGGGTTGATTCTCGATGACCTGAAAGACAAAATGGTCTTTGTGGGCGGACCGCGCCAGGTAGGGAAGACGACTCTCTGTAGAAATCTGGTCGCGGGCAGCTTTAAAAACCACGCCTATTTCAACTGGGATAACCGGACCGACCGGAAGGCCATCATGGCCGCAACCTGGCCGGGCGATGTCGACCTGCTGATCTTCGACGAGATTCACAAGTATCGGCCTTGGAAGGGGCTCATCAAGGGAGAATACGACAAACACGGTGGAACCTTCAAATTCCTCGTGACGGGCAGCGCCCGCCTCGATCTATACCGCCGGGGAGGAGATTCCCTGCAGGGGCGCTATCACTACTATCGGCTGCACCCTTTCTCGCTGGCCGAGATCGAAGGCCGGTTCGACTCTCCGCAAATTTTCGAGGCGTTGCCTTTGGGGCGGGATTTTTATCAGGAAACCATGCACGCGCTGGAGATTTTCGGCGGGTTTCCCGAGCCGTTTACGAAGCAAAATACGCGTCGGCTCCGGCGCTGGCATAACGAAAAAATCGAAAGGATGTTCCGGGAAGACATCCAGGATATAGAAAATGTTCGCGACATTGGGAACATGAAGCTCTTGAGCGACATCCTGCCGGATAAGGTCGGCTCCCGCCTGTCCCTCAACTCCCTCCGGGAAGACATCGAAGTCAGCCACCGGGCCGTGACTAACTGGATGGATATTCTGGAGTCCTTCTACTACCATTTCCGGATTTACCCATATGCGGCAACAAGAATTCGTTCCCTGAAAAAAGAACCGAAGCTCTATCTCTGGGACTGGTCGGAGGTGCATGAGGAAGCGAACCGTTTCGAGAACTTGATTGCCTCCCACCTCTTGAAATTCATCCATTTCCTGACCGATCGGGAGGGCTATCGGGCGGAGCTTTCCTACCTGAGGGACGTGGACAAACGGGAGGTCGATTTTCTCGTCACGATCGACGGCAAGCCCTGGTTCGCCGTCGAAGCCAAACTCAACGATACGTCCCTGTCCCCGCATCTCCTCTATTTTCAGCAGCGGCTGGCCATTCCCTACGTTTATCAGGTCGTCGGGAAGGATCATGTCGATCTGCTCGATAAAGGGGGAAGGGTCGTCTCGGCAGGGAAATTTCTTGCCGGACTGATTTAGCGAAAAGACAGAATGGCCGTGGCGACTGGTTCCTCCCGCAGCGGGCTGCGGAGAGATGGCGTCGCTTATCGCCCCGGGCAAGGTCGATGTGATCACCTTATTTCGGGATGGTTTGACAGAAGCGGGGAAGCAGTGTTAAGGGTTCATCTATGATCGGAATTTCAAAATTATACTGCGGGGCCGTGGAGCCGGGGGATGTCCTGCGCTACCGGCGGGAGGCGAAGGAGCTGCCGTCCCATCTGCTCCAGTTCTCCGCGGACAAGCGGCCGGTGATTGTCTGGAACATGACCCGGCGGTGCAACCTCAAGTGCATCCACTGCTATTCCAGCTCGCAAAACATCCATTATCCCGATGAGTTGACGACGGAAGAGGCCAAGACGATGATCCGGGATCTGGCGGCCTTCGGGGCGCCGGTGCTCCTTTTTTCCGGCGGGGAACCTCTGATGCGGCCGGATCTGCCGGAACTCGCCCAATACGCCGTGGACCGGGGGATGCGGGCCGTCATCTCCACCAACGGCACCCTGATCACGAAGGAAAAGGCGGCCCGCTTCCGGGAAATCGGCCTGTCCTACGTGGGGATCAGCCTCGACGGAACCCGGGCGACCCATGACTTCTTCCGGGGGGTGGCCGGGACCTACGACCGGACCATGGCGGGACTCCGGAACTGTCGGGAGGCGGGGATCAAGGTCGGCGTCCGCTTCACCGTGAACCGCCACAATGCCGCCGACGTGCCGGCCATCTTCACTCTCCTGGAGGAGGAGGACATCCCCCGGTGCTGTTTCTATCATCTCGTCTATGCGGGCCGGGGCTCCGCCCTGGTGGCGGAGGACCTGGATCACGCCGAGACGCGAAGGCTCATCGATTTGATCATGGACCGGACCCGGGACCTCTTCGCCCGGGGGATGGAAAAGGAGATCCTCACCGTGGACAATCACGCCGACGGCCCCTATATCTATCTGCGCCTCCTCCGGGAGGACCCGGCGCGGGCCGCGGAGGTCCTGGAACTACTGGAGATGAACGAGGGGAACAGCTCCGGCCACGGCATCGGCTGCATCAGTTGGGACGGGGAGGTCCACCCCGACCAGTTCTGGCGGAACGTCTCCTTGGGCAACATCCGGCGACGGCCCTTCAGTGAAATCTGGACGGATACGGCCAACGATCTCGTCGCCCGGCTGAAGGACAAGAGACCCTACGTGCAGGGACGCTGCGCCGCCTGCCGCTGGCTTACGGTCTGCGGAGGCAACTTCCGGGCCCGGGCGGAGGCCGTCACGGGGGACATCTGGGCCCCCGATCCGGCCTGCTACCTCACCGACGAGGAAATTATCGGGGGATAATCACCGGCACCGGTTTGATCGCCACGGGCACCAGCATCGCCCGAATCCGCACGGCAGGAGCCAGTCAATGAAAAAAGGAGGAAAAGCTTCGTGAAGCAGGAGATTCTGGAAGAAAACCTGAAACTGCTGAGCTCGGTAAAACACATGCCGGCCCTTAAATTTTTTGAAAAAAAGGACCTCAACAAGTTGCTGCGCTTCAGCAAAGTCAGGCAGTACGAACCGGGCGAGGAGATCATCTCCCAGGGAAGTTTCGACAACTGGGTCTATTTTCTCCTGAGCGGCGAGGTGAAGATCGTCAGGGATAAGGAAAGGATCGAAGAACTCCGGCGCACCGGCGACATCTTCGGCGAGATGTGCATCATCGACGGCGAGCCCCGGTCGGCGTCCGTCTATGCCATCGGCAAAGTCGAGTGCCTGGCCACGGATGTCTCTTTCATAGACAGTCTCTTCGGCGAGGACAAGCTCGCCTTTTCGGCGGTCTTTTATCAGATCCTGGCGGAAACCCTGGCCCAGCGCCTGCGGGAAACCAGCGCCGAGCTGGTGCGGGCCAAGGAGGAGATCGCCCGCCAGAAAGGACAACCGACCTGAACCGGCGCTTTTCCAAAGGGGATATGAACTGCCAGCATGAAGGATAAGGAGGAGAAGAACATGTATTTTCCCGACTACCGTCCCAGGAGATTGAGAAAAAACGAGAACTTCCGGCGTCTGATCCGGGAGACGAAGCTGTCGGTGGATGATTTCATGTACCCCCTCTTCGTCGTCCCCGGCAAGGGCGTCAAGAAACCCATCGCCTCCATGCCGGGCAATTTCCAGATGTCCGTGGACAGCATCGTCCGGGAAGTGAAGACGGCCCGGGATGCGGGCATCGCCGCGGTGCTCCTCTTCGGCATCCCCGACCGGAAGGACGAACTGGCCACCGGGGCCTTCGCCAGGGACGGCATCGTGCAGCGGGCGGTCCGGGAGATAAAGAACAAGGTCCCCGACATCCTGGTCGTCACCGACGTCTGTCTCTGCGAATACACCAGTCACGGCCACTGCGGGATGATCGAGAAGGGTGATGTGGATAACGACTCCACCCTCGAGGTCCTGGCGGAAACGGCGGTCTCCCATGCCCGGGCAGGGGCGGACCTGGTGGCCCCGTCGGCGATGATGGACGGCCAGGTGGGGGCCATCCGCGCGGGACTCGACGAGGCGGGCTTCGAGAGCATCCCCATCATGGCCTATTCGGCCAAGTATGCCTCGAGCTTCTACGGCCCCTTCCGGGACGCCGCGGAGAGCGCCCCCCAGTTCGGGGACCGGAAGGCCTACCAGATGGACCCGGCGAACGGCGACGAGGCGATCCGGGAGATCACCCTGGACGTGGAGGAGGGGGCGGACATCATCATGGTCAAACCGGCCCTGGCCTATCTCGACATCATCCGCCGGGCCCGGGAGGAGTTCGACCTGCCCATCGCCGCCTACAACGTCAGCGGGGAATTCGCCATGATCAAGGCAGCGGCCCAGTTGGGCTGGATCGACGGTCAGCGGGCCATGCTGGAGGTACTGACATCCATCAAAAGGGCGGGGACGGACATCATCATCACCTATTTCGCCCTGGAAGCGGCCAGGGCGCTGGCAGAGCGGAAACATGCCTGATAATGAACCGGATGGATAGGGAAAAGACACGGCGGCTGCCGGCGACGCTCCGGATGGTGGCCTGGGAGGTCACCCGGAGCTGCAACCTCGACTGCGTGCACTGCCGGGCCGCGGCGGCCTGCGGCCCCTATACGGGCGAGCTGGATACCGCCGCCTGCCTGCGCCTCCTGGACGACATAGCCGCCTTCAGCAAGCCGGTGATCATCCTCACCGGGGGGGAGCCCCTCCTCCGGCCGGACATCTGGGAGATCGCCGCCTACGGCGACCGGCTGGGGCTGCGCATGGTCATGGCAACCAACGGGACCCTGGTGACGGAGGAGGCCGCGGAGAAGATGCCGGCTGCGGGGATCCGCCGGGTGAGCATCAGCCTCGACGGCCCGGATGCCACAAGCCACGACGGCTTCCGGCGGGTGACCGGGGCCTTCGCCGGGGCCCTGGCGGGCATCGCCGCCATGAAGAAGGCGGGGATGGAGTTCCAGATCAACACGACCATCACCCGGGACAACCTGGCGCAAATCCGGGAGATTCACGACTTGGCCCTGAACCTCGGCGCCGCGGCCCATCATATCTTCCTGCTGGTCCCCACGGGGCGGGCCCGGGAGCTGGCGGATCGGGAGATCTCCGCCGGACAGTACGAGGAGACACTGGAATGGTTTTACGAGCAAAGCCTCACCTGCCCCATCCAGCTCAAGGCGACCTGCGCCCCCCACTACTACCGGATCTTCCACCAGCACCGGGCCGCCGACCGCCGGGAGCGGCAGGACCGGCAACCGGCGGCGGCAGATCGGGAAAAGGGCGCTCCGGAAGGGATGCCGGCGCATGATGGCGCGGCGGCTGGGCATCCTGGTTCTACGGAAGGCAAAGATGTCCCAACCAAAAGCGCGGCGGCGGCGGTCGAGGCGTTGCTTTCCGGCCATGCCCATCCTGACGAGCCGTCCAGGCGCCCGGCAGCGGCAGGCGCAGCGGTCGATGCCGTCGTGACCACGGAGACAGGGCAGGGGGCGGCGGCCGGCCACCCCCTGCACACGATGACCCGGGGGTGTCTGGGCGGGGTGTCCTTCTGCTTCATCTCCCACCGAGGCCAGATCCAGCCCTGCGGCTATCTCGAGTTGGACTGCGGACAGCTCTCACAGAGAGGTTTCCGGGACACATGGGAGAACTCGCCGATCTTTCGGGATTTGCGGGACCTGAACCGCTACAAGGGGAAATGCGGCCGCTGCGAATTCATCCGCGTCTGCGGGGGCTGCCGGGCACGGGCCTACGAACGGACCGGGGACTACCTGGCCGAAGAGCCCTACTGCCTCTACGAACCGAAAGGAAAATAACCGCCGGAGCCACAAAAGGAAACTATAATAGATATTGCACCGTGAGGAGATGGGGGGATGCATTTGTGAATGAAATCATACATACAGGAAGGAATTTTAAGGTGAAAAGGTTTGCCTTTGTTGTCTCCGTTTTTCTGTTGCCGTATCTCGCCGCGCCGGTGCTGGCCGCCGGGCCGGCAACTGCCGGTGGCGCCACCGCCCCCGCGGGTCCGGCAGGGGTTGCCGATGGCGGTGTGGCCGCGCCCGAGTCCTTTCAGAAACTGGACACCAACAAAGACGGCAAACTGAGCCGGGAGGAGTTGGACCGGGAGGCGGTGCGGATCTTCAACGAATACGACCGGAACCGGGACGGCAGCCTGGATCGCGGCGAATACGAAAAGATACCGGGGGAGAAAACGAAATTCGAGGATCTCGACACCGACAAGAACGGCAAGCTCAGTTTGGGGGAGCTGCGGCGGGCGGCCCGGGAACGGTTCGACCGTCAGGACCGGAACGCCGACGGGGTTTTGAGCGAGGAAGAACTTCGTTCCAGCCCCCGCTACCATCCCCAGGCGGCGCCGCTTTTGGGCATCTACTTCTGAAGGCCGGAACGATGGTCAGGACGCGGGCGGGCGACATCCAAGATTCGGAGCATTATCCTATCCGCCGCAACCTTTGCGGCGCCGGCCCGGAGAGGACATAGGCGAGCATGGATGCGACGGACCGGCAGATCCTCCAGATCCTGCAGGATGAATTCCCCCTGGTCCCCCGCCCCTTTCAGGCGGTGGCGGAACGCCTCGGCCTCAGCGAGGCGGAGGTCCTGGAGCGGGTGGGACGGATGAAAGCGGCCGGGATGATCCGCCGTATCGGCGCCACCTTCAATCCCCGCGCCCTGGGCTTCGTGAGCACCCTCTGCGCCGCCCGGGTCCCGGCGGACAGGCTGGCGGACTTCTCCGCCGTCATCAACTCCTCGCCCCTGGTAACCCACAACTACCGGCGGGACCACGAATACAACGTCTGGTTCACCGTGATCGCCCCCTCTTCGGCGGCCCGGGAGGAATTCATTCGGAAGGTGCGGGCGGAAACGGGAATCATAGACATCCTCGACATGCCGGCGGTGCGGACCTTCAAGATCGACGCCCGCTTCGCCGTGTGACGCCGGACGCCGGAAGCCGGCGTCCCCCGAGGGAGCAAACCCAACGGCATGGGAAATAAAAAAGGTTAAGGACAGGATGACGGAAAAGACAACCCCCCCGGACCGACCCCGGCCGACGCTGTTTCTCATTGACGGCAACAACTACGTCTTTCGGGCCTTTTACGCCATCCCCGGCCTGACCAATTCCCGGGGCTTTCCCACCAACGCCATCTACGGCTTCACCACCATGCTCATCCGGCTCCGGAAGGAATGGCGGCCCGATTACCTCGCCGTCGCTTTCGACATGAAAGGGCCGACATTCCGCCACGAGGCCTATGAACAGTACAAGGCGACCCGCCGGGAAATTCCCGCTGACCTCATCCCCCAGTTGCCCTGCATCCGGGAGGTGCTGCGGGGGTTCGCCATCCCCATCCTGGAGAAGCAGGGGGTGGAGGCCGACGACATCATCGGCACACTGACCGCCCGGTATGCCGGTCCGGATCTCCAAGTGTACATTGTCTCCGGGGACAAGGACATGATGCAGCTTGTGGGCGACCATGCTCTGCTCATCGACACGATGAAGGACAAGATCTACGATGCGGCGGCGGTGCGGGAGAAGTTCGGCGTCCCCCCCTCCCAGGTGATTGAAATCATGGGGCTTACGGGCGACACTTCGGACAACGTCCCCGGCGCCCCGGGGATCGGCCCCAAGGGGGCCCTCCGCCTGATCGAGGAATTCGGCACCATAGAGAACCTCCTCGCAAATATCGACCGGGTGAAAAACACCCGGGCCAAGGAGGCGCTGCGCCAACATGCCGATCAGGTCCGGCTGAGCCGGGAGCTGGTAACGATCAGGAAAGACGAGGAGATTGCCTTCACCCTGGACGACGCCCGCCGCCGCGATCCCGATGGGGAGGTACTCATGGCCCTCTTCAAGGAATACGAATTCTCCTCACTCCTCCAGGATTTGAAGCTCCGGGAGGAGGAACTGAGCGGTCAGTACACTGCCATCCGCAGCGCCGAAGAAATCCAGAAACTAAGCGGCGAGATCCGGGCCGGCGGCGCCTGCTCCCTGGAGGTGATCCTCACCACCCCGGAGGCCATGCGGGCGGAAATCGCCGGCGTCGCCCTGGGCATCCGTCCGGGTCGGGCCGTCTATATCCCCCTGCTGTCCCCGGAGGCGCCGGAGCCTGAAGGCGGGGTGCCGGACGAGGAGCCCGGACGGCGGCGACTTCCCAGGGAGCAGCTTTGGGAAATTCTAACGCCACTCCTCAACGACCAGAATATCCTTAAACACGGCCACGATCTGAAACCGATGCAGATCGCCCTCGCCGAGGCGGGGGTGACAGCCGCCGGCCTGGGAGACGATACGCTGATCGGGTCCTACGTCCTTAACCCCACCCGGCGGAGCTTCGAACTGGCCGATATCGTCCCGGAACATCTCCACCGCCACATCCCGGCGGCCCGGGAGATCATGGGCAGCGGGGTCAGGCAGCTTCCCCCGGAACTCGTCCCGGTGGACAGGATGACGGCTTACGCCTGCGCCCGGGCCGACGCCGTCCTGACCCTCCGGGAATTCCTCGCCCGGGAACTGGATAGGGAAAAGCTCGCCCCCCTGTTCCGGGAGTTGGAGGCGCCCCTTATCCCGATCCTCGCCCGGATGGAGCGGACGGGAGTCCTGGTGGATGCGGAGTTCCTCCGTGTCATGTCCCGGGAAATGCAGGAACTGCTGGAGATATCGGCGGAAAAGATCTATCGACTCGCCGGGGAACGTTTCAACATCCAGTCGCCCAAGCAGCTCCAGCACATCCTTTTCGAGAAGCTCCGGCTGGCGAAGGGAAAGAAGACCAAGGAGGGCTACTCCACCGACGTGGACGTCCTGACCGGACTTGCCCGGCACCACGAGCTGCCCGCGGAGATCCTGGCCTACCGCAGCTTCGCCAAACTGAAATCAACTTATATCGATGCCCTGCCGTCCCTGGTGCATCCCCGGACCGGACGACTCCACACCTCCTTCAACCAGGCGGTAACGGCCACGGGCCGGCTCTCCAGCAGCAATCCCAACCTGCAGAACATCCCCATCCGCACCGTGGAAGGAAAGCGAATCCGCCAGGCCTTCATCGCCCCGCCGGGGCGGCGGCTCATCTCCGCCGACTATTCCCAGATCGAGTTGCGGGTCCTGGCCCACCTCTCGGAGGATACAACCCTGATCGCCGCCTTCCGGGACGGCGAGGACATCCACAGCCGAACCGCATCCACCATCTTCGGCGTCTTCCCGGAATTCGTGAACGAGGAGATGCGCCGCCAGGCCAAGGTGATCAACTTCGGCATTCTCTACGGGATGAGCGCCTTCGGTCTGGCCAAGGAACTCGACCTCAACCAGAAGCTCGCCCAGGCCTACATAGACGAATACTTCCGGAGATACGCCGGGGTGAAAAGCTACCTGGACGGGTTGCTGGAACAGGCCCGCCGGGACGGCTACGTCTGCACCCTCATGAACCGCCGCCGCTACCTGCCCGACCTCAACGCCGTCAACGCCAACGTCCGTCAGTTTGCCGAGCGGATGGCCGTCAACACCCCCATCCAGGGCACGGCGGCGGACCTCATCAAGATGGCCATG
>Ga0302242_1000368_pt1 | contig 46456 bp, 35 predicted proteins | sample AAG_UR_Lys_MG_FD_193510 | JGI IMG/M metagenome (GOLD analysis project Ga0302242, IMG submission 193510) | Enriched activated sludge microbial communities from anaerobic digester in WTTP, New Holstein, Wisconsin, United States - AAG_UR_Lys | ecosystem: Engineered > Bioreactor > Anaerobic >...
ATAATAGCAATGACTGAAACATATGCATATTGAAATATCAGTCTTTGCAACCTGCGGTTGCGGAATTGAAAACCAAAATATATAGCGCAACCGAGGCCTTTCTTATAGGATGAAAGCAAAAACAGAGGTGAATAATATGAACATTGACATTGCAAACAGGTTATATGGATTGAGAAAAAACAGCAACTTATCACAGGAAGAATTAGCAGAAAAGATAGGTGTCAGCCGCCAGGCGGTTTCCAAATGGGAGAGAGCTGAAGCTTCTCCCGATACCGACAACCTGATCCTTTTGGCAAAGCTATATAATGTATCGCTGGATGAGCTGCTTTCCACCGAAGAACCTGTAGAAGTGGAACCAAAAACAGAACCTTTGAACAAAAAGGGAAAATTTAACATTTATGAAGATGCGTGTGAGGGGGAGAAAGAGAATCATTTCCGGAGAGCCTTTCCCTATCCCCTCATCGTTACGGTAATTTATTTGCTGCTGGGTTTTGGTTTTGATGTATGGCATCCCACGTGGATTTTGTTTATAACAATCCCGATCTACTATTCCTTCGTGGGACATTCCCGTTGCAGAGAGCATAAGCAATAAAACGGCTCTGTTCTATACGATCTTCAGTGTCCAATCCTCAATGTTCCAAACATCCGTGACCCAATCCTCATAAAACTCCGGTTCATGGCAAACAAGCAAAACGGTGCCCTTAAATTCCATAAGGGCCTTTTTTAATTCTGCCTTGGCTTCCACGTCCAGGTGGTTGGTGGGCTCGTCGAGAATCAGCCAGTTTGCGTCCCGCTGCATAAGCTTGCAAAGCCGCACCTTGGCATTTTCTCCTCCGCTGAGCACTCTCATCTGGCTGGTGATGTGTTCCGTGGTCAGACCGCATTTTGCCAGTGCGGAACGGACTTCCGCATTGGTGTAGGAAGGGAATTCATCCCACAGATATTGCAGTGCGGTGCTGGAATTGTCTCTGTCCGCCTCCTGCTCGAAATATCCGGGGTGGAGAAAATCCCCCAGAGCAATCTCCCCTGACACAGCGTTTATTTTGCCCAATATGCTCTTTAGCAGGGTGGTTTTTCCTAATCCATTGGTGCCCTGTATGGCGATCTTTTGCCCTCTTTCAAGGACAAAATCCACGGGTTTTGTCAAAGGCTCATCATAGCCCAGGACAAGATTTTTGGCTTCTACAATGGCACGACTGGGGGTTCTGGCTGTGCGAAATTCAAAGGACGGCTTTGGCTTTTCCCGAGGTTTTTCGAGAATCTCCATCTTATCCAGTGCTTTCTGTCTGCTGTTGGCCATGCCTCTGGTGGCGACCCTGGCTTTGTTCCTCGCAATGAAATCTTCCATTCGTTCGATTTCCTGTTGCTGTTTTTCGTAGGCCCTGACTTCCTGGTTCTTTTTCACGCTGTACATCTGCATGAATTTTTCATAGTCTCCGGAATATCTTGTGAGTTCTCCGTCATTTACATGGTATATGACATTGACCACTGCGTTGAGGAATTCCATGTCGTGGGACACCAGTATGAATGCATTTTCATACTCTGTCAGATACTTTTTCAGCCATTCGATGTGTTCATAATCAAGATAGTTTGTAGGCTCGTCCAAAATAAGGATAGAAGGGTCCTGAAGCAATAGTTTTGTCAGCAGTACCTTTGTACGCTGGCCGCCGCTCAAATCAGAGACATCCTTGTCAAGGCCGATGCTTTTCAACCCGAGTCCGTTTGCTACTTCTTCTATTTTACTGTCAAGGGTATAGAAACCGCTATGTTCCAACATGTGTTGAATCTCGCCGGCTTCCTCCATCATTTCTTCGATTCCCTCTTCGGCTGTCGCCATATTTTCATAGATCCCAAGCATTTCCGCCTCAAGGTCAAACATTCTCTGGAATGCCTCTCTGAGGACGTCCCGGATGCTCATGCCTTTCTTTAAGGAAGAATGCTGGTCAAGATATCCTACGGTGACCCTCTTTGACCACTCTATGCGGCCTTCGTCAGGCCCGAGCTCCCCCGTGATAATATTCAAAAAAGTTGATTTGCCTTCTCCGTTGGCTCCGATAAGACCGATATGTTCGCCTTTGAGCAGTCGGAAGGAGGCGTTTTCCAAAATTCTTCTGGCTCCAAAGCCATGTGTTACATTTTCTACCGTTAATAAACTCATTTTTCCCACCTAAACATTTATAATATCAAGCTATTTTATAGTCTGTCACGCCGGCTGTCAAGAAGGCCGGAAGGCCTTTTTATTCAATACAAGAGGAAGCAATCCCTTGGATAGCACTCACAAAGGAGAAAAAATTTTTTGCGCATCGCAAAGATTGAATATTCAGACAAAGTGTTATAATACAAAGGAGGAAAAGAGGAAAGATATACTGGCATATAAAAGTATTTTAGAAAAAATAAAAAACACCCTGAAAGAAAAGCATCCGGAGGAGGCATTGGAAAGCCTGTTGGCACCATTTTATCAGCTTTGCGATGATCAGGATTTTTGGGATCACACATTGGATGGATTGGCCATACTGGCAAATGAAGATCGTTGTGTTGTATACAAGCTATCCAGACCGGTTGAAGACATGTATTCTGTATCAAAAAACTTTCATCTCAGCCCACTCCTAAGGGCATTTCAGTCAGCTGATAAATATCAGATTCTGGGGCTTAGCGGCAAAAGTTTCTCCCTCTATGAAGGAAACCGATATGGCGTTTCAGAAATAGAAATCGATACGGGCATTCCGAGGACCATAAACGAAGTTCTTGGAGAACAGCATACAGAAAAATACCTGACCTATGGTTCCTATGGTGGTAGAGGTGACGTTCCGATGTTTCACGGTCACGGCGGGAAAAAAGAGGATGCTTTAAGCGATTTGGAAAAGTATTTCAGGCATGTGGACAAAGTGGTATTAGAAAATTATTCTAAAATTTCAAAATTGCCCCTTATCCTTTTTTCCTTGCCGGAGAATCAAGGGGTGTTTCGTAAAATAAGCAAAAATCCAAATTTGCTGAAAGAGGGCATAAATACCTCCTATGAGGCCTGCAGTATGGAAACGTTGAGAGACCAAGCCTGGAAAGTCTTCGAACCGTTGTATCTGGAAAAGACAAAAGAACTTGTGGAAGGTTTTGTAAACGCAAAAGCAGAGGGACTTGGGTCTGAAGATTTGGACAGTGTGGCAAAGGCCGTCTTTGAGAAACGAGTAAAAACGTTTTTGCTTGAAGCGGACAGACTCCTGCCGGGGGAATACGATGAAAGCAATGGCAACATCTGTCTGGACCCTGCGATGAGAACAGGCCAGGGAGACATACTTGATGATTTAGTAAAGGTACTTCTGAAAGACAAAGGGGAGGTCATCGTGCTTCCCAAAGAAAAAATGCCCAGTGATACGGGTGTTGCTGCGATTTACAGATTTTAGTTTCCTATAACAGAAATGAGTATGGAAACGGAAATCCCGGCAAACAGTAAAAAAATCCTTTTCCTGGTTTTCCATGAAAAGGATTTTTTATGTGAAGCATTGGTCAGCCTTTGTATTTTCATAAAGGAATGTTGATTTGAAATGTTAATCTTTCATAAATATTTGATAGAAAGAGCTCAAGTGTGGGTACCTAACATGGAAAATGATGATACTGCGTTGAATCTATTTTGCTAAGAGAAAAATCATCTTTTGGAAGCAGGGGGTGGGTCCTATCGTAATCATTGAAAATTGGCAGCAAACCGTGACGTGGCTCGTCCTGCTGTTGGTCTTATTTTCTATTGTGTCCGGAAAATTAAGATATGATCTGATGGCTTTCGGAGGCCTGCTGCTTCTTGGAATACTGGGGATCAGAAAACCGGGCGAGCTGTTTTCAGGGTTTTCTTCACCGGCTCTTTTTACAATTGCCACAGTGCTTGTTATGAGTGCGGGAATTGTTGAGTCTGGTATGCTCGTTGGGTTTGGCAAAAAAATTGCCGGGAAGATCCACAATTATAAAAATCAGATATTTGCCATATTTCTTTCTACAGGAACGATATCGGCATTCATGAATAATGTGGGAGCCATTGGTATTGTCCTTCCTACCGCAAAAAGAATGGCCAAAAGGGCAAATGTTTCCCAGTCTGCGTTTGGGATCCCTCTTGCTTATGCGTCGATACTTGGGGGCTCTGTAACTCTTATCGGAACGGCATCCAATTTAATCGTTTCCAATTACCGCGTGGAAGCATTCGGGGCGCCTTTTAAGATGTTTGATTTCTCCCTTCATGGACTGCCGATCCTATTTTCGGGCATGATCGTACTGTTTTTCTGTCGCCTGTGTGGATTTCGTCCTATAGAAAGAACGGGGGCAGTGAATGAAAACGACAAAAAAGATGCAGATATCGGAAGGGAAGGCGCAGTTCCGCGAAATGCCAGGAAAAGCCTGATTGTTATTTTGACGCTTATCCCCATGATCCTCTTGACAGGCATTGGGCTTGTCCACCCCGCCATCGCTTTCGGCATTGTAACACTGATAATGATATGCTCCGGTGTTTTATCTTATAAGGTTGCCCTTGCCAGTATCAATGTTCCTATTATTATTTTTTTAGGCAGCATGTTCGGGATTTCGGACGCACTTGAAGAAACCGGAGCGCTAAAAGTTGCAGTGAGCCACATCATTCCCTTGTTCGTGTCCCTGCCGCCTTTTGGTGTCATATTGATATTCCTTTTTGTCACGGCTTTGTTCTCAAATGTTCTTGACAACTCGGCGGCTGCGGTCTTAATGGCTCCCGTTGCATTGGCTCTATGGAGGGCGGGTGCCGTACCCTTTAGTCCCGATGCCCTTCTTATGGCCGTTGCCGCAGGAGCAAGTATGGGTGTCGTGCTCCCCACTCATCAGGCTACCATTGTTGTGATGAACAGCATGGATTTTCCAAGAAAGAGCTTTGTTAAAACCGGAGCGGCTATCGCAGTTGTTGCGGGAACTACTTCGGCACTTGTTATCTACGCCCTATGGCGCTGATTGAGAAATAGAAAGTAAGGGAGGTTATGACTCATGGAATTTAAACAAATTTACACTCCGGGGTTGGCACATTGCTCGTATGTTATTGGTGGGAAAAAAGCCTGTGTTGTGATAGATCCTGCAAGAGAAGTGACCCCGTATATTGACATTGCAGATTCATTGGGGCTTCCCATCAAGGGGATCATAGAAACACATCTGCACGCAGACTTTGTATCCGGGCACATGGAACTCAGGGAACTGACGGGGGCAACGATATACATATGCGAGAAGGCCAACGCGGCATTTGCGCATTATGGTGTCAGGGACGAAGAAGAATTTCAAATCGACACATTGTTGTTTAAAATGTTGCACACTCCTGGACATACACCGGAGGGCACCGTTTTTGTTGTTTCAGATCTTGAAAGGGGAAGGGAGCCTGTTTTGGCCTTTAGCGGGGATACCCTTCTGGTGGGAGACGCAGGAAGGCCGGATTTGTTTCCTGACCAAAAAGAGGAACTGGCTTCCCATCTTTACAAGAGTCTTCGACGGCTTGAAAAACTTGGGGACAACATCGAATTGTATCCGGCCCACGGGGCGGGTTCCCTTTGCGGCAAGTCGCTTTCTTCTAAGCTCTCTTCCACAATGGGTACGGAAAAGCTTCAAAATCCAGCTATGCTGAAACACCCTGAGGAGGAATTCGTACGGAGCTTTTTAGAGCAAATGCCGGAAGCTCCGGATCATTTCTCTCGTTGCTCCGAAATGAACAGAAAAGGAGCGCCCTCGGTTGCAAGGTTAAGTAAGCCCGTTGGATACTTACCGGATGAGTTTTTTAAGCTCAGCAGAACTGACCATATAGTGGTAGATACTCGAGATCAACTCGCCTTTGGCGCAGCTCACGTTCCCCAGGCCTATGGACTTAGCTTGAAAGGCAATTTCGCTACTTTTTCCGGTTGGGTTTTGCCTCCGGACAAGCCTATTCTTCTTGTTTTAGAGGATATGAAAGACATGCCTGCTGTTCTTAAAGGGCTTTACAGTGTCGGCCTTGACAATGTCGTAGGGTATCTGAGCGGAGGGATGCCTGCCTATGCGGCCAGCGGCCTTGAAACTGCAAGATTTGAAAGCATTTCGGTTACCGAGGCAAAAGAGCGGTATGAGAAAGGAGAAATACTTCTTATTGACACCAGACTGAAAAGTGAGTGGGACAGTGGGCATATAAAATGTACGCTTCACATACCTGCTCCGGATATAAGAAAAAAGTTTCGTGATCTGGAAGGCGACAAACCCGTGGCATTCATATGCAACTCGGGGAATCGATCTCTTCTTGCCGCCAGCCTGATGTTGAATTTGAATCAAAAAAGAAGTGTACTCAATGTAATTGGTGGAACAACAGCCTGGCTGTCTTTAGGTCATCCGGTCGTTATGGGAGGAGAGGAGAGCTGTGAAATTTCTGTTCGTTGATCTTTGGCCATGGTGGCTTGGTGGGATCGCTATCGGACTACTGGTACCTTTTATGTACTATTTTCTGAACACTCCCCTAGGTGTTTCCACGGGATATGGAAATTTTCTAAAGATCATTCATCCGTCAACTAAGTTAAAATGGCTGAATTCGGAGGCGTATAAAGATCGATTTAACTGGCGCTTTCTTTTTATGATCGGAATGGTATTTGGAGGTTTTTTGTCTGCCCGTAGTGCAGGGATGTCGGCTATGACCTTTGAAATGGGATTGTTTACAGGGCGGCAGAATTGGCCGTTTATCGTTTATGCGGTTTGGTTCTTTGCGGGAGGAACTTTGCTGGGATTTGGCTCCCGCCTGGCAAACGGCTGTACTTCGGGGCATAGTATTCATGGAATTGCCACCGGCCAAAAATCCAGCATTGTGGCTACGATATGTTTCCTCTCATTTGGCACCATCGCTACCTCTCTCATAAGACTCATACTGTGGGGAGGGAACTAAAATGGGGAGAAAAATCGGATATCTTTTGATCGGGGCATTTTTTGGATTTGCTTTGAGCCGTTCTGGGGCCTCGGATTATGACTACATTCACCTGATGTTTACCGGAGAAAATTTCAAGCTTGCATTTTTAATGGGAACGGCTATTATTGTTGGGGCCCTGGGTATGATCGTTTTGAAGGTATCAGGCAACAAAGACATTCGTGGAGAGGCAATCGAGATAAACAGGAAACCTCTTAATAAAAACACTGTTATTGGTGGGATGCTTTTTGGTGTGGGATGGGCTGTTTCGGGGGCTTGTCCGGGTACCGTTTTGGCACAGATCGGTGAAGGCAAAGTTCTGGGGGCAGTTACTTTTTTAGGGATGTTGTTTGGAACTTACTTATATGCAAGAATGGCTGAAAAATTCTGAAGCAATGGTTATAAATAAAAGGGTATGCAATGCCTGTCGGAGGAGGACTCGCTATGGTTTTTAACATGTACATTCCCACAAGAATACTCTTTGGACCTGGAAGACTGAGGGAGCTGGGTGCTCAGGAGATGCCGGGAGAAAAAGCAATGATCGTGATTTCTAACGGCAAATCTGCGAGAGAACACGGTTATCTTGGGCGCACAGAAGAGCAGCTTCGCCTTGCCGGAGTAAAAACCGTGGTTTTTGATGAAGTAGAACCAAACCCTTCCAAAGAAACTGTGATGGCTGGTGCGGCTTTTGCACGTAAGCACCATGTGGATTTTATTGTTGCTTTGGGTGGCGGTAGTTGTATGGATGCGGCCAAAGTCATGGCAGTGATGGCTAAAAACGAAGGAGATTGTTGGGATTATATGTCGAGAGGAACGGGAAAAAGGCAGCCGATACGAAGGAGGCCCCTGCCGACGATAGCCATTCCCACCACAGCAGGGACGGGCTCCGAGGTAGATTCCTGGGGTGTGGTCAGTAATGACGAGACTCACGAAAAAATGGGTTTTGGAGCCATTGACGAGATGTTTCCGCTGTTGGCAATTGTGGATCCGGAACTTGTGCGCACGGTCTCTCCGTTGTTTACTGCTTTTCAGGGGTTTGATGCGCTTTTTCACAGCGTGGAAGGCTATATTTCAAGGTTGGCAAATTCTATGAGCGATATGTATGCTTTGACAGCAATCGAAAATGTAGCCAGAAACTTGCCTGAGGCGGTAAGAGACGGAAACAATCTGCAGGCCCGTGAGAAAACGGCTTTTGCCAGCACTCTGTCTGGAGTGGTTATGAATATCAGCAGTTGCACCAGCCAGCATTCTCTGGAACATGCCATGTCGGCCTATCATCGTGAGCTTCCTCATGGGGCCGGGCTTATTATGATCAGCAAAGCCTATTTTACATATTTCATCGAGAAGCATGGCTGCGACGAACGTTTTGCTCGCATGGCCCAGGCCATGGGAATGGAAGGGGCGAAAGACCCGAAAGATTTTCTTACAGCATTGGTAAGGCTGCAGGAAGAATGTGGGGTAGCCGACTTAAAAATGTCCGACTATGGCATACATGCCGATGAGTTTGGTATAATGGAAGAAAAAGCGAGAGCTACCATGGCTGGTTTGTTTCGTTGCGACCGCAGTGTGCTGGGCCGTGAAGATTGCATCGCTATCTACGAAAAATCTTATTTGTAACTTTTAAATTAGGAGGAGACGCATATGGAAAGAGAAATCAGGATTCCTTTGATTGGAGAACAGGCACCGGAATTCAGGGCCATTACCACAAGGGGGAAAATCGAATTTCCCAATGATTTTTTGGGAAGTTGGGTCATTTTATTTTCTCATCCGGCTGATTTTACACCGGTGTGTACCACGGAATTTATGACCTTTACCTTGATGGAAAAAGAGTTTGAGGAGCTGAATACAAAGCTTATCGGTCTTTCGGTGGATTCTCTTTCCAGCCACATTGCCTGGCTTCGAAGGATAGAGGAACTGAAATGGAAGGATTATAACGGGGAAGAAGTGAAGTTTCCCCTCATTGCGGATATCAGCATGAATGTGGCCTATAAATTCGGCATGATCCATCCCAGTGCCGCCAATACCCAGGCGGTGAGGGCGGTGTTCATCATCGACCCGGAAGGGATCGTCCGGACGATCTTCTACTATCCTGCATCCACGGGGCGGAATTTTGAAGAAATCAAACGGACACTTCTTTCCCTGCAAAAAACGGACAGGGATCATGTGTCGACTCCCGCCAACTGGCAGCCGGGAGATGATGTGCTTCTGCCTGTACCGATTACTTCGGAGGAGGCTGCGGCAGTGATGCAATCGTCGTCAGGGGGAGAGTGTCATGCGCTGGATTGGTTCTTTTGTTTCAAAAAAGACGAAAATTCCTGAAAATATACACAAAAATAGTTAGTAAAAGGCCTGCATTTTCAACGATGCAGGCCTTTTTTACGACACCGCGGTAAAACTTTAATGATTTGCTTGACAAACTAAATAAGCTGTGATAATCTGATGAAACTTTCAATCTTTTTTCGTTGAAAGAGACAGCAATTATTTTAATATTGCGACTTCATTCGTTGCCGCTAAGGAGCGAAAGACCTTTACTGTAAAGCAAAGGCCTTTTTTACAATCAGGAGGAGATTTTTTTGAAAAAGCCAAACAGAGTATTGCCAATTATCGCGGCTATCGCGATCCAGATGTGCCTGGGCATTGCCTATGTCTGGAGCCTGTTTCAAACAGGGATCGCAGAAAGCATTTTTCACGGAGACAATGCTGCTGCAAGTCTGACCTTTTCGTTATTGCTCTTTCTTCTTGCCGTAGGAAGCATCATCGGAGGCAAGCTTGCGAGTAAGTATTCTACCCGTAAAGTAGTGATTGCAGGCGGGATCGTTCTCGCTGTTGGTTTCCTGCTCGCTTCTTTTGTAACGTCTGAAGCACCCTGGATGCTTTGGCTGTCCTATGGAGTTCTGGGCGGTCTGGGTATGGGGTTCACCTATTCCACCACCATTGCCTGCGCGCAAAAATGGTATCCGGAAAGAAAGGGTCTGGTCACAGGCCTCATCGTTTCTGCTCTCGGGTTTGGCGGCGTGGTCTTTACACCCATCCTGGAAGCTCTCATTGCCAATTTTGGCGGCGTTGCCATGGGGGAACAGCCTACCTTCCGTGTTTTGAGTGTGATCTTCATCGTTGTGTGCACCATCGGAGGTATCTTCATGAAGAATCCTCCGGAATCCATTGCCGGCGCAGCGACACAGGATACTTCCGCAAACGCAGTGCAGGCAGTTCCTGATCTTCTTCCCAGAGAAGTTCTCCGCAAAAAGGAATTCTATATCATGGCCTTTGCCTTCATGATGGCTTGCATGGGCGGTTTGATGATGATCGGCTTTGCAAAGCCCATCGCCGTTGCAAAAGGTCTGGCGGAGGTTGCCATGGTAGGAGTGCTTGTCATTTCCCTTTGCAATTCCATGGGAAGACTGTTCTGGGGAACGGTTTCGGACAGGATCGGCCGTAAAAAGACTATTATTATCCTGCTTATTGGTTCCGGTTGCATGTCCCTTCTTGTTTCTGCAGCCTCCGGATACTGGATCTTTGTCCTTATTGGCTTTATTGGCTTCTTCTACGGCGGTTTCCTGAGCAATTTCCCTTCTTTGACAGCGGATCTGTTTGGGGCAAAGCACATGGCTACCAATTACGGTATGGTTCTGATGGGTTTTGGATTTGGAGCGGTTATCGCTTCCTATATCGCCGGTTATTTCAAGAACCTGGCCAGCCAGAATATTGACCTCATGTTTCCGGCCTTTATCATTGCCGCAGCTTGTGCGGCGGTGGGGGTGCTGTTGATGCTGACCCTCAAAGTCAAACCAAAAAACTAAACGCAGTAAAATTTTGCAAACCGGCGATGGGAAACTCTGTCGCCGGTTTTGGTTTTTTCAAAAATTTGTGTGACTGAAAAAGAAGGCGCTGTCCGGAAGGAAAATATTCCAAATGCCAGGGCGAATATGGTACCATATTATAATGTAGAAAAAACGCCAAGCAACAGCAGACGAAAAATGAAGGATAAGAATTTGGGCAAGAAATTATATATAACAGAAAAACCATCGGTGGCGGCAGGCTTTGCAGCTGTACTTGGTGTGCAGATCGGTTCCGCTGACAGAGGCCGGGGCTTTGCGGAGTCAGATACGGCTGTCATTAGTTGGTGCTTCGGTCATTTAGTGACCCTGGCATTTCCGGATGCCTATGACCCGGCGTATAAGCTTTGGCGTATCGAAGACCTCCCCATCATTCCTGCGGAATATAAGTATATCGTCATAGAGAATAAAGGGGTAGAGAAGCAATTCCAGGTTCTTTCCGGACTTTTGTCCAGGGAGGACATCGACATGGTCTATGCCTGTACCGACAGCGGAAGAGAAGGGGAATATATTTTTCGCCTTGTCTATCAGCAGAGCGGCTCCCATAAACCGGCAAAGAGGGTTTGGGTTTCCTCCCAGACGGAAGAAGCCGTCCGCAGGGGCATTGAAGAAGCAAAGGACCTTGCAGAATACGATTCTTTGGGAGAGGCCGCCTACTGGAGGGCAAGGGAGGACTGGCTTTTTGGGATGAATTTCAGCCGTCTTTATACCTGCCAATATGGAAGAGCCCTTTCTCGCACCCTGAAAGCGGAAAAATCCTCGGTGATCCCCATCGGACGTGTGATGACCTGCGTTTTGGGACTCATCGTAGACCGGGAAAAGGAGATCCGGGAGTTTGTGCCCCGTCCCTATTACGGCGTTACGGCAAACTTCATCTCCGGGCAGACGGGAATTTCCTACAAGGGAAGGTGGCAGCCCAAAAAGAAGGAAAGCCCAGGGGAGACGGCAGCAACGGAGGAAGAGGATAAATATATCAACAAGGAAGAAGCGGAAGAGGTCATAAAAAAGCTGGAGGGAAAGAAAGCCAGCGTAAAAAAGGTGGAAATCAAGGTCAAAAAGGAACAACCGCCTCTTCTTTTCAATCTTGCCGAGCTTCAATCGGAGGCCAATAAAAAGTATAAGATCGGAGTAGATAAAACTCTTGAAATTGCACAGTCTCTTTATGAAAAGAAAATGATCTCCTATCCTCGTACGGACAGCAGGGTGCTGGCCAGTGATGTGGTTGTCGAGCTTCCCAGGATCCTCAACGGCCTCCATAAAAATGAAGGATTCCGGGAGCAGGTGCTTCGTATCAAAGATTTTGGCGAACTTGCTATTAACAAAAAGACAAAAAGATATGTGGATGACAGCAAGGTTACGGATCACTATGCCATTATTCCCACCTATGTCACCACAGATCTTGCCCGGTTGGACGAGAACAGCAAGAATATATACTGTCTCATTGTAAAACGGTTTTTGGCAGCCTTTTATCCTGCTGCCGAGTTTAATACGGTGCGGGTGGAGACCGCAGTGGGAGAGGAACTTTTCATCACCAATTCCAGGACCCTGAACGTCCAGGGGTGGAAGGAAGTATACGATATGGCGGCGACAGCAAAAGAGGAATTGTCGGATTCTCCTATACAAAAGCTGGTCAAAAAAGAAGCCTGTGAAGTGATGTCTTTTGAACTGGAGGAGAAGGAGACCCGGCCTCCTTCCCGTTTTACAGACGGTTCCCTCATTATAACAATGGAAAAAGCCGGAAAATATATCGAAAACGAAGAACTGCGGGAGCAGATCAAAACCTGCGGCATCGGGACCTCCGCCACCAGGGCGGGGATCATCAAAAAGCTGGCGGACAACGATCATATCCTGATCAACGGCAAAACCCAGATCATTACCCCCAGGCCTAAGGGGGAAGCCATCGTGGAACTGGTTCGAAGCACGGCAAAAGAACTGCTCAACCCCACGTTGACAGCCAGCTGGGAAAAGGGGCTTTTTATGATAGAAAACCATGAGATCACAAGCGCTGTATTTGAAGAGAAGCTGACCGCCTATATCGTTCGTACAATTGAAAAAGTGAAGAGGAAAAAGGTGTCGGTTTAAAAACAATGGGTATATAGGTGGTATCGCATAGGGGAGATGATGGGAGGAAACAAAATGAATACATTTGTCAGATCTGTGGTCAAAACCTTCGAGGGGATGCTTCTTTCTTTTAAACGATATCCCGAAACCATAGCCTGTGCATTGGCTTTTTCCCTGGTTACCATTGTCAGGATCCACCTGGACTGGGAAGAGCAAAAAGCATATAACTTTATATTGAATGCACTTCATTGGACCTTTGCCTTTGGAGCCCTGTTCAGTCTGGCTCTGGTCACCTTTGAAAAAAGTCGCATGAACAAGCGGCAAACCCGTTTGCTGGTCGGCGTTGCAGTAGGTGGAACGGCGATTTTGACTTTTGTGCTCCTTTTTCTTTTCGGAGGCGCAGATCCTGCTTTTGCAGGCTTAGGCAGCGGTTCCCTTTCCGCTCTGGCTATAGCCAGGGTCAGTGCGGCTATGTATTGCAGCCTGGTGGCTTTTGTCATTTTAGCAGCCTATTCCAATGGTCGATCGGATTTTTCAAAAGCCTTTTTTATGAGCCACAAAGCTTTCTTCACTGCGCTGATTTACGGATCGGTCCTCCTTGGCGGTACCAGCGGGGTGGCCGGAGCTGTGCAGGCCCTTCTTTATGAAAATATGAGCAGCAAGGTTTATATGTACATCGGGACATTGGCCGGATTTATTACCTTTGCTATTTTTGTAGGGTTTTTCCCCGATTTCACAAAAGACAAAGAGGATGAGAGACGTGATATTGCTGAAAAGCAGCCGAAGTTTATTGAGATCCTTCTGGGATACATTTTAACGCCGGTGATGCTGGCCCTGACCCTGGTACTCCTGATTTGGACCGGAAAAACCGTGGCTGCCGGGATCGAGGCATCTTTTATGCAGCTTGCCCGGATCGCTTCAATGTATGCCCTTGGAGGCATTTGGCTTTCCTTCATGACTGTGGGGTACGAAAACGGAGTCTCACGCTTCTACCGGAAGGCTTTCCCTGTGGCGGCGCTGCTCATTCTGACGGCTGAGGTTTGGTCCATTGCCGTGCAGGTGGGAGAGAGCGGATGGAAGACCACGGAGTACGTGGTGAGTTTGATTTTGATACTAGCCGTGGTCGCTGCCGTTTTGTTCCTTTTGAAAAAGAAAAATGCACAGGTGCTCATCGCCTTGCTAAGCGCGTTTTTGGTCCTGGTTTCTGTTTTACCGATGGCGGGCTACCATGCTTTTCCTGTACGGGATCAGATTTCACGTTTGGAGGGCTTTCTTGCTCAGGAGGGCATGCTAAAGGGAGATGAACTGACTCCCGCAGAGAAAGAACCGGCTTTGTCTGTGCGTGAGGGGATCACGGATGCTGTGGCCTTTCTGGCATATGCTCAAAGTGCAAAGCTCCCTTCCTGGTTCGATCGCAATATGGGAGACAGCTACAGCTTCAAAAAAGCCTTTGGTTTTGAACAGGCCTGGCCGGAGCCGGACTATTCAGGTCCCTCCGATACCGGAGCGTATATTGGGGTTTCCCTGAGGCTTCCCGTGGAAATGGTGGATATCAGCGGATACGACTGGGCGGTCACCCTGAATGACTTCGAGTCCAAAGGCAGCGCTGCCGTTGAAATGGAAACGGAAAAGGGCCTTTATCAGATCCAATGGGTGATCAATACCCCGGACGGGATCCCTGAGCTTCGGATCGCTCTGGATGATCGAAGCCTGGTGGAAAAGGACCTGCGTGACTACATAGACGGGGTCACAAAGAAGTACCCACCGGGTAAAAACCAGTCCGTCAATGCCAGCCTGGAGGATATGTGCTATAAAGTGGAAACGCCGGAGATTTCCGTACTTTTGGTGTTCAGCAATGTGGATGTGGGCATAGACATGCAAAATGATGATTTTCAGTATTGGCTGAGTCTGAATGCCCTGTATTTTAAAGAAAAATAAAAATCAAAAAGACCTGCATTCTGAAAAAGTCTGCAGGTCTTGCTTTTAAAGTCAAAAAACAAAGTAAGGGGCTATTGCACCATGACGATGGTGATATTGGCATTCTCTTCGCGAACCAGATCCAGAAGGAAGGGCGCGCAGTCGCGGTCGTCCTTTTTTATGACACGGACCGTAGGGCGCAGGCAAAAGTCCACATAATTTTCTACTACGATGCCGGTGTAGCCGTTGCTCAACATGACAATGGTGCCGATAGGATAGGGGGCGATCCTTCGTAAAAAAGTATCCACCAGGGAAGCTTCAAAATGTGTACCTGCAGAGCCCATGACAAGCTCAATGGCATCTGAAGGAAGGAGGGCTGTCCGATAAGGACGGTCGGAGGTCAAGGCATCGTAAACATCGGCAACGGCAACGATCTTTCCGAATTTCGAGATCCTTTCCCCCGTTCTGCCTTCAGGATAACCGGAGCCGTCACATTTTTCGTGGTGATCCATGATGGCGGCGGTCACTGTGTTGGGCAGGTTGAAGGCTTTTTTTAAATATTCGCAGCCTACGATAGGGTGTCTGCGGACTTCTTCGATTTCTTCATAATTGAGGTCGTTTTCCTTTTGCAGAATATGCTTGGGAATAAAAACCTTCCCGATATCATGCAAAAGAGCTCCAAGACAAAGGTCGTGGAGCTGGTGCCGGTCAAAATCCAAAGCAACGCCCATGACAATAGAAATCACTGCCACATTGACAGAATGATAATAAGTGTAGTCATCAAAAACCTTGATGTCTATCATATTGATCATGGCATGCTCATTTTTCAGGATGTCTCCGATAATAGAGGAAACGAGTTCCTGTATCTGCCGTTGCTGACTTTCGCTGACCTTGTAACCGTCTCCTGCCGTAATGAACATATTTTTTACGGCCTGAACGGCCTGGACTTTGAGGTTCTCGTCGATAAGTCTTACAATTTCCAAATCCTTGGAGTAATCGTCGTCAATATAGACACCGTTAAAATTGAGGCGCAGGATACTTTTCAAATAAGCGCTGGTCAATACGGTACCTTTTGTCAAAAGAATGGTGCCGGATCTGCCATATAGGTTTTCCGCCAAAGTCATCCCTTTTCTTAAACAATAGCTGGGTACAAATCTCATAAAGTTGAGCGCTCCTTTTAGTCTGCGTACACTCATCATGCTACACTGTATCTGTTAGCTTTTCAAGCTTTTTTTACATTCTGTTACAAAAATGAAATGTAAATTGTAGAGTATTGCCTAAATTGTCTGACTATTTCTCCTCCAAGGCTTCTTCAAGCTTGCGCATGCGCCCGACCACCAGGCTTTCCGGCAGATAAACCATGCCGCATTTGGGACAGCGGGGGATTTTATGACGCATTTTGTTTCCCAGGTAAAGAAATTCCGCTTCCGCTTCTACGAGTTCCACTTGGCATCTATCGCAGATCAAAATCTGTTTTGCTTCCATTCCACATCATCTCCAATTCGATCTTTATTCTATGGGTATAAACGTTGACGATTTCGTAGGTCTCGTTTTCTAACAGCCGGTATTCGATCCAGCAGGTGATGAAGCCTAACTCCCGAAAAACGGTATAACTGTTCTTTGCGGGATCAAACAGGCGTCTGCCTGTGGTTTTTGCAAATTCTATGACATTGGTCAAATCTTCCTCAAGCAATTTTAAGCTGTCCATTTTTTGTTGGATATCCGCACTGATCTGCAGCCGGATGGTGTTTTCTTGTGGCTTTTCGTCCATGGTCTCTCCCCAGATTTCTTTCAGCAGTGTTTCTTTTAAGTCTGATCTGTTGCGGCGCCGCTGGGTCATGGTGGGCAGCGGGCTGGCCTCGGTGTTGATATCAAATAAAAGATCAAGTATATGAAGGGCAGGCTTTTCTTCTCCGACGAAAATGTCTCTGCAGTTGATGCAGTAGGTGATGTAAGGATTTTCGCTGAGGTGGCTGCGATCCTGGGCAACGTATTTTGCAAAAGCCGGGTTGGCGATGCCTGCATGTCCGCCAAAACCGCAGCAACCATGGTGATCGCCTTTGGGAAGCTCCTCTGAAGGGAGCTGGCACTGTGCTATAAGGCTGCGTACACCCTCCTGAAAATCTGGCTGATGCTTTGCGGAGCAAGGATCAAAAATAGAATAAATGGAAGAATTATCCAGCGCTTCTCCGATCTGGCTACCGGACCAGAGCTTTTTTTCCCTGGCCAGGAATTCGTAAAGAGAGGTGCAATCAATCTCGGGAAGCTGTTCCCGGATCCGTCTGGCGCAGGAAGGGCAGGCAAGGATCAAAACCGGCTTGCCCAATTCTTCCCAATCCCTGCGTAGAGATTGGAGCTCTTCCTGGTCCATTTCTTCGTTGCCGGACCATTGGGCGGGAACGCCGCAGCATCGCAAAAGCAGGCCCATGGTGGAATCCAAAGACAACAGGTGCCGGTAGGTGGCCTCTACATAGCAGGGATCTGTAGCTCCCAGTTGGCAACCGGGGAAAAAGGCGGTTTTGCATGTTTGTTGTCCGGGAGCAAATTTTTTCACCGCCGCAAAGTCTCCATTGGCGTGATCCATGTCGGCAAGCCAGAACTGGTGATAGGCACCAGGCATTTTCCCTAAATGGTGGAGACGGTACCGGGCTTTTTTCAGCATCTGACAGAATTCAATGTCCGCAGGGCAACCTTCTTCAAAAAGGTTGCAATAAGTGCAGGTATTGATCAGCTTGATGGCCGGCGTGGAATGCAAAATCGAATCAGAAGGCGAAATGGTAGCCATGATTTCGTCGCGCATTTTCAGAGGCCATTTTTTATAAAAAGCGGAAATGTCGCAATCTGTGCAGCAGGAATCGCATTGACAGCGAACGCAGCGGGAAGCCTCTGCTACGGCCTCTTCTTCGGTAAAGATGCCGTCATCGCTGGGAAGCAACGCTTCTGTATAAATCAGTTTGTTCTTTGCCACGGAGACTTTGGTTTCGGTATTGGTCTTTGGGTACTCCAGTTTTTTTGTCTTGAGGAAAATCTCAATAGCCCAGGCCATATCCAGGCCGTCAGCAAGGGCTCTGACCGGGTCTTTTCCTATAAGTGTGCCGCCGGCAAACAAAGCGGTGTCGCCCTCGATGCGGCAGGGTTCCTCTGTGTTTTCCAGAAGGCCAAAAGAGGTCCCGTCTTTTCCTGTGGCAATGTAAATCGCTTCAAATTCTTCAGATGCAAGTTCTTTGATATCATGGATCTCTGTGTTCAATAACAGAGAGTAAGTTTCAAATTGGAACTGTCGCTGGATATCCTCAAGAAACAGGGAGTCGGGAAGAAGGTCCCAAAGCTGCCCCCCCAAACGGCCGCTCTTTTCGTAAAGGGTCACCTGGTATTTTTTGGAGGAGAGGCGCAGTGCACAGGCAAGGCCGCTGATACCGCCGCCGATGATGCCGATTTTTCTGTTTTTTACGGGGACATTATAATCCGTAGGGTCTTTTTTGGTTGCTTTACGAACGCAGGTTTGCTCCAAAAGGTGGAGCTGCACTTCCTGATCCAGATCCTTTCTGGGGCATACCGCACCACAGTATTGAGGGCAAAGAGCGGCAACGATGTCGGGAAACCCTACAGCGTTTCGAAAGGTTTTAAAAGCGGCGTTAAAGCTGCCCCGGGCCATTTTTTCCTGAAAGTCAAGGACATCCACATGGAAGGGACAGGCTGCTGTACAGAAAGGCTTTTCCCATTGTCTGCATTGATCGAATTGCTTTAAATATTGATCCATATGATTCATCTCCTGCGCAGGGCGTTGGCGTTTGCTGATGATTTCTGATAGTAGTTAAGAATGCCCAGCCCGTGATTATTATAGCACGGGCTGGGCGATAAAAGGTAATGTTATATGGTCTGGAAAAGCTTATTCCACAGGATTTGCTTTGATCTTTTCCAGTTCTTCGTAAAGGTCGGAACCGAGGAAGTACTTCTTCGGAGGCTCAACCTTTCCACCATTGGCGATGATGTCGAGACCAGCCTTGACCTTTTCAGGCAGGGCGGGGAGCTCGTAGATCCTTACGCCGCAAGCGTTGTTGATCGCATTGATAACAGCCATGTGTCCGGAGGACTGGAAGGCTTCGGAAGCTCCGGAGGAACCGAAGGGACCGAATTCATCGTGAGAATCCACATGGATCGCTTCGATCTTGTCGGGAATATCCTTGATGTAAGGAACGCCGGCACCATACATGTTGTTGTGCTTCTTGACATCGTCATACTGTTCGCTGAGAGCGAAGCCGATGCTGTGGGACATGCCGCCGAAGGCCTGTCCGTTAACAGACTGGATGTTTCCGATTTTACCAACTCTGTCAACGCAGGTGAGTCCGATGCAGGTGGTTTTTCCGGTAGCGGTGTCCACTTCCACTTCAGCCAGGTACAGAGCATAGGTATAAGCGAAGTTCGGGCTTCCAACTCCTGTGTTGGGATCCAGGTAGCAAAGGTGATCCCACTGTGTTGCGGTGAAGGTACCTTCGTATCTGGTGGGGATGCCTTCTGCGATCATTTCGTCGTAGGTGCGGAGAGTTCCGTCTGCCTTCTTCATAGCGTTGACAAGATTTTCAACAGCGATGATGGAAGCTTTGCCGTTTACGAAGTGAGATCTGGAGCTGGCGGATTCACCGGTGTTGGGGCAGTATTTGCTGTCGTTCTGGATCAGCTTGACATCGTCCGGAGTGACCTTGAAATAGGGCTTCAAAGCTTCCAGTGTACAGATGAGGGAACCTGCGTCGCCGCCCTGTCCCTGATCCTGCCAAGTGTCATATTTGGTGAATTTGTTGTCGCCGGTAAGCTCGATGGCTACGCTGGCCTGATCTTCCGGACCTGCTCCTACATTGTATCCGCCCCATGCAAGACCAACACCGCGGCGTTTTGCCGGAGTATCTGCTGCTTTTGCTTCAGCAACGGCCTTTTCATAAAGCGGCTTCATGATGGTCATCATTTCTTCCATGGGATACTGGAGGAATTCCATGCTGTTGAGGGTGGTGTCGCCCTTTCTGGCAATGTTTCTCCAACGGAATTCGAAAGGATCGATTCCTGCTTTTTCAGCCAGCATATCGATGAGGGATTCGCTGCAGGTATAAGCCTGGGGAGAACCGTAACCTCTGTATGCAGTACCGTAAGCGTGGTTGGTTGTGGCAACCCTGGCCAAACCGGCTGCGTTGGGTACGGAATAGGGGAACATCATGAAACGTACGAACTTGGAGATAACGTCATCGCCCAGCTCGAGGTAAGAACCGTGGTCAAGACCGCCATCAAATTCAACTGCAGTGATCTTTCCATCTTTGTCGCAAGCCAGACGGCCGTTCCAGTAAGACGGGGAACGCTTGCCGCTGAAGGCCATGAACTGGGAATAATCCATGGAAAGAGCAACCGGCATCTGGGTAACTTTGCAGGCGATGGCTGCCAAAGCATAGGAACCGGCAGAAATAGCCCATCCGAAGGAACCTCCGGTGGGGTTCTCGATAACACGAAGCTGTTCTGCGGGGATTCCGGTAGCTTCGGCGATTTCGTCTCTGTCAAAGTAGACGGTCATAGTCTTACAATGTACAGTCAGGATGTCTTCTTCATCGTAATAAGCCTGGATGGTATCTCCTTCGATGGAAAGGTGGGGCTCTCTGGAGGAATAGAAGCTTCCTTCCACGGAATAAGCCGCATCATCAATGAGCTCGGGTACATTGTCGGAATCACCCTTCAGCAGGGGCTGATAGCTCCATACGTTGTCCATGGTGGGATGGATACGCATAGCATCCGGCATAACGGCATCCAGATAGTTGAGGTATTCCGGAAGCTGTTCTACTTCGACCTTTACTTTTGCAGCAGCAGCTTTTGCGTGATCTTTTGTGTCAGCAGCTACAAGTGCAACAATGTTTCCATAGTTAACGATCTTTTCATCGGTCAACAGTTTGTGGACCTGATCAAAAGCGGTGGTTCTTGCGGAGAATTGATACATCATCAGACGGTTGGCACCTGCGATATCGTCTGCGGTGATGATCTTGACCACGCCGGGCATTTTTTCAGCTTCGCTGTAGTCCACGCTGACGATCTTGGCATGATGGCCGACTCTGGGCATAACGGGAACGACCTTGAGGGTTTCGGCGGGCATTTTCAGCTCGATGTCATCGCCATAGTCAGCAACACCGCAGGCTTTGGCCATAGCAGCCGGACGAACCAGGGGTTTTCCGTAATATTCGGTATCCTTTGTGTAATCATAGGTGATGTCAGCAAATGTCTTTTCGCCGCGCATGATGGCAGCAGCTTCCATGACAGCGTCTACGATCTGCTTGTAGCCTGTGCAGCGGCAAACATTCTTGTACTTCTGGAACCAGTCACGAACGTCTTCTCTGGTGGGATTGGGGTTTTCCTGGAGAAGGCCATAAGCAGACACTACAAAACCGGGAACACAGAATCCGCACTGAACAGCTCCCAGATGGACCCAGGCATACTGAAGGGGATGGGGATTCAGCGGATTTCCGATACCTTCAACTGTGAGTACTGTGCTGTACTCGTCAATGGTCTTCATTTTTTTTACGCAGGAACGGGTTACTTTTCCGTTCAGGATAACGGAACAAGCGCCGCATACGCCAGTGCCGCAGCCGATTTTTGTTCCGGTAAGACCCAGACGGCGCAGCACGCTGGCCAGGGTATCTGTTTCCGGATTAAAAATGAACATGCGATCGGCACCGTTGATGTTCAGTGTCATCTTTCTAAGTCTCATTCGTTCTTTTCCTCCTAGTGATTTGCAGCAGTAACTTATTGAGCTTTCCAAACCCTCGGAAAGCATTTTGAGCGAATTTCTGGCTTAGATACAAAAAAAGAGTTTTCCCCACAGGAAAACTCGACATAAGCTTGTTTTTTGCATCCTTTCCAAGTGGGAGGCCTGCGGCTTTCGCTACAAACCCATCGGTTGGCCTTCATGGCAGGAATCTGCTTTAGAAAAACCAACTCGGATTTCGTTATGAAATTATTTTACGATAATATATAAGGAAGATTTCCCTTATCGCTTACTCGAGTTTAAGGCTTATAGCAGGTATAGAGTCAATACATCAACAATTTTTATTTTTATTATTCTGATAATTGGCGCAGATTGGCAAAAAAATAAAAATAAAAGATATATAATGCAATAAATATCGCAATTGCAACAAAAAAAGCCTTGAATTCGAGGCTGGTCTTTATCCAACAAAAACAAACAAAAACAAATTCAACAAATCAGTTTATTTTTTTGTTGGAGAATCAATACCTTCTACCTACTGCAAGATTTTTCGGTGGATAAAAATAGATTTTTATACAGAAAAGGGGTCAAACTGGGACGAGCCTGGCCTTTAATGGGAAAAAATGGTTCTGGATAAAAATTTTCTTTAGGGGTATAAGAAAAACATGCAAGAGCAGGGGGTGATGGTGTTGCATACTGATGAGTCCTATGGCCTTAGAAAGTTTGTGTGCCCGGAAATCATAATAGGAGAGGATGCCAGAAATCTGGTGGGTCGCTACATCGAACACTTCGGATCTCAAAAACCTATGGTCGTCACGGATAAAAATATAGTTAAGATGCCATGGTTTTCGGATACTCTCTGTGAGGTGGAGGCCCATGCCCCTGCCCATGTTGTTTTTGATGCTGTGAGCCAGAATCCCCGGGACAAAGAAGCCATGGATGGGGCAAGAAGGTTTCTGGAAAATAAGTGCGACCTTCTCATCGCCGTAGGAGGCGGGAGTCCTATGGACTGTGCCAAGGCGATTTCCATTGTCTCTGTCAACGGGGGCCACATCATGGAATACGAAGGGGTGGACAGGATCGATCTTCCCGGTCCCCCTTTGATCTGCATTCCCACCACGGCGGGAAGTTCTGCGGATGTCTCCCAGTTTGCCATTATTCTGGACACCAGGAGCAGTTTAAAAAAAGCCATTATAAGCAAAAAAGCAGTTCCGGATCTGGCGCTGATCGATCCGATGCCCCTGCTGACTATGCCTCCGTATCTTTTGGCCTGCACCGGCATGGATGCTTTGACCCATGCCATTGAAGCCTATGTTTCCAATGCCCGGTCGGCTTTGACGGATGTCCACGCACTGGAGGCCATACGGCTTCTTTCGGAGGGGATACTTCTTGCCATGGAAGGGGAACGCAGCGTTGCCAATGTCTATGCCCTGATGCTTGGATCTCTGCAGGCCGGACTGGCTTTTTCCAACGCCAGCCTGGGGGCTGTCCATGCCATGGCCCACAGCCTGGGGGGGATCTTGGATCTTCCTCATGGAGAATGCAACAGTATTCTGCTTGGACCTGTGATCGAAGTGAATTTTGACTCGGCCCAGGATCGGTATTCGAAAATTGCACAGACTATAGGCATCGACATTCGGGAGCTTTCCGGGCAGCAGATAAGGGATCTCCTCGTGGCGAAGATAGGAGAAATAAGAAAGCGGTTGGGGATCCCTGACAAGGTGAGTCTGACAGCCGGTGAGGAGATGCTTCAAAAGCTTACGGAGAGCGCTCTGGAGGATCCCTGCATGATAACAAATCCCCAAAAATTGGATGCGAAAGAGGTGAGGGCACTCTATGAACGAATTCTCGCAGAAGGATAAGAAAAATCTCACCCGCGAATCGATCATCGGTTTGGGAGAAGACTCTTTTCGAAAAAACTATTATCCGGTTTTGCAGAAAAAACTACTGGATCTGGAGTATCTGAACAACCGGTACAGAACTTTGATAGACACCATGCCGGACCTGCTTCTTGTTTGTGACGCAGAGGGAAATCTGAGCCGTTTCTCCGATGAGGATTCTTCCCAATATGACTTGTTCCTTGAGATCCGGCGGGAACCGCAGATCATGGAGGATCTTTGTTCTGCCATTGAAAGAGCCAGGGAATCTCATTCGCTGGTTTCCTTCAATTTTTTGTTTCCCTATTTAGGTGAAAATTATTATTTTGAGGTTCGGATCAATGCCACTGCAGAGGGAGAATGTCTTGTCATTATTCGTGATATGACAGAGCGGACTGTGAGCGAGATGAAGCTCCGTGACCTGGCGCAGAAGGACAGTTTGACAAAGTTGCATAACCGTCGCTTCTTTGAAGATCATCTGGCAGAGAACGATGGACAGTATGCGGACTGTTTTGCCATCGTTCTGGCCGACGTAGACGGGTTGAAAATGATAAATGATACCCTGGGTCATCTCAGCGGAGACAGGGTTTTGATGGCTTTTGCAAGGATTTTCAGTGACCATTTTTCTCCGTATGGTTTCACCTCCAGGGTAGGAGGAGACGAATTTGGTGCCATCCTCATTGGCCAGTCTCCAGAGAAGATAGAGACCATATTGTCTGATATTCATGAACGGGTGAATCGGTTCAATGAAGGTGCGGAAAGCCTTTTGATGAGCATATCTACAGGGTACGCTTTTGTCAGGAATGGGATCGTAAATGTGAAGTGGCTTTATCAGGAAGCGGACAACAATATGTATCAGAATAAGCTGCTGAAAGAATCCAGTGCCAAAAATAGCCTCGTGAAAACATTGACAAAAACCCTGGAAGCCAAGGATTATATTACGGAAGGGCATGCTGCAAGAATGGAGGACCTGACCATCATGCTGGGAAATTCCCTGGGCCTTGCTCAAAAACAAATGGATCGCATCAAACTTCTGGCAAAATTTCATGATATCGGGAAAGTAGGGATCCCTGACAGTATCCTCTTTAAACCCGGTACGCTTAACGAAGAAGAATGGAAAATAATGAAAACACACTCGGCCATAGGGAAGCGCATTGCCGAATCCTCTACGGATCTCAGGGAAATCGCAGAACTGATCTTTCTTCACCATGAACGTTGGGATGGAACGGGATACCCCTTGGGACTCCAGGCAGAGGCGATCCCTGTGGAGTGCAGGATCCTGGGCATCGTGGATTCTTTTGATGCCATGACCAATGACCGCCCCTACCGAAGAGCTCTCACCAGAGAGGAAGGCGTTGCCGAGCTGTTCCGTTGCGCAGGGTCTCAGTTTGATGAAAGACTGGTCCGCCTTTTTGTTGCTGAATTGGAAGAAGATTTGCTTCGCGGCGCAGAATGTTATATTGTATAAGTAAGAATATTGCGAGGAAAGTGAGAAGATAATATGATTTTTTACTTTACGGGTACGGGGAATTCCCTTTATATTGCATCTGCGATTGCCAAAAGCCAGGGGGAAACCCTGACTTCCGTTGCGGCAGAATTTTACAACAAGGAAAACGACTTCAACTATCGGCTGGCTCCCGGAGAGATGCTGGGTTTTGTTTATCCCGTCTATGCCTGGGCACCCCCAAAGATGGTCCTCGATTTTATAAAAAGAATAAAAATTACGGGCGAAAAGCCCTATGTCTTCTCTGTGGCTACCTGCGGGGAGGAAGAGGGAAAAACAACGGAAATTCTGGAAAAGCAGCTTAAAGCTTCCGGGCTGAAGCTGGACAGCGCTTTTTCTGTAGCTATGCCCAACAATTATATCATTGGGTTTGACGTGGATTCTCCGGAAAAGGAACAGGAAACTCTTGCGGCGGCAGAGAAGGCCCTTGGCAAGATCAATTCAGTTCTTTCTGAAAGAAGAAGGGACCGTTCCATGCTTCTTCCGGGAGGTTTGGCAGGGATCAAGAGCGGCCTGATCAATTATGGATTTAATCACTTTGCCATGAATACGAAGAAGTTTTACGCTGACGAAAATTGTACGGCCTGCGGGTTGTGCGAAAAAGTCTGTCCAGTCCACAGTATCCATGTCAAGGGGAAACCAGCATGGGAAAAAAACTGCACCATGTGCCTGGCCTGTATCAATCGCTGCCCGGCCCGCTCCATACAGTATGGGAACGGCACCGTAAAGAAGGGGCGCTACTACCATCCCCAAATCGGTGAGCTGGAGAATGAGGTAAGCCGTTAGGAAACTGAATATAGAATAATAAAAGGAAGGGCGAATGACGCTCTTCCTTTTTGAATGATGAAAAAATGTTGGAAGATTATTCTGCCAAAAAGACAAAATTGTCGATGAGCCTTGTTTTACCGATAAAAACGGCAACGGCTACAAGGACGGCGCCGGAAACTGTGGACTTTTTGCGGATGGAATCCCTGTCCACGATCTCGACATAATCAATAGAAGCCAGGGGCTCGCCTTCAATGACTTTGCGGATGGCGGCAATTACCGTTGCAGAGTGTTTCTCTCCGGCGAGCAGCAGGGAATGACCCTCTTTAAGGGCCCGAGATAAAACCAGAGCCGCTTTTCGTTCTTCTACGTTGAGGTAACTGTTGCGGGAGCTTTTGGCCAGGCCGTCTTCTTCCCTTACGATATCGCAACCTACGATCTCGATGTCGATATTGAGATCTCTGACCATGCGTCGGATCACAGCCAGTTGCTGAGCATCCTTTTGACCAAAATAGGCCCTGTGGGGAGTGACGATATTAAAAAGTTTGCTGACTACCGTGCATACGCCCCGAAAATGATTGGGACGGGATTTGCCGCAAAGCTCTTCGGTAAGAATTGTCATGTCTGTAAAAGTGCAAAAATCCGGGGGGTACAGTTCGGGTACTTCCGGATTGAAAACCAGATCGGCACCGCTGTCGCGGCAAGTCAGCAGATCGCGCTGCATGTCTCTGGGATAAGAGTCCAGATCCTCTGTGGGCCCGAATTGCATGGGATTGACAAAAATGCTCACCACGGTGCGGTCGTTCTCGGAGGCGGACCGGCGGATCAGACTCTCGTGGCCTTCATGTAAAAAGCCCATTGTGGGGACGAAACCCACGGAAAGGCCCTGTGCCTTCCATGCCTTTACGATTTCTCTGGTGTCTTTTATTGTTGTTGTTTTATTCAATGTACTTCTCCTGATTGAAAATGGCGGATTTCATACAATATACACCCATTTGACCAACCTTGTAAATGGATTTTCCTTTGACGGAACAGAAAGATTTTTCTGTAGATTTTCGTCTGCCTTTTTGCTGTGGTATAATGAATGGCAGGAAGACCTGAAACCGAATGGATTTATGATAATAAAAGGATCGCAAACGCATATGAGAAGATATATTTTTGTGGGTATTGGCGCTTTTTGTGGGGCCTGTGCAAGGTATGGGGCGGGGGTTCTTTTTCCTCTGGAAGCGGCCGCTTTTCCCTTCCGGACCATGACCGTCAACTTACTGGGCAGCTTTGTGCTGGCTTTTTTCCTGACAGCTGCGCTGGAGGTGTCCCGACTGGATCCGGACCTTCGACTTGGGGTGAGCAGCGGATTTCTTGGTGCATTCACCACGTTTTCTGCCTTTTGCAAAGAAGCAGTGCTGCTTATGGAGACAGGGCTCATCCTGCGGGCTTTGGCCTATATGCTGTTGTCTGCTGCCCTGGGTCTTATGCTGGCGTGGCTGGGGGTTTCTTTGGGGCACAGGCTGCATAAAAAAGAAGGAGCGGGCCAATGAACTGGGTGCTGGCAGGTCTCGGGGGCGTTTTGGGCGGGCTTTCAAGATTTCAGATAGGCAGCGCCCTTTCCCGTCGATGCAATACTGTTTTTCCTGTGGCCACCTTTCTCATCAACCTCAGCGGAGCTCTTTTTCTGGGAGTCCTGATGGCAGCATCGCCGCAGGGGAGATGGTATGTTTTTCTGGGGGATGGTTTTTTAGGAGCATTCACTACTTTTTCTACATTTATGTATGAGGGGACTTCATTGCTGCGGGAAAAAGAAAGAGTAAGAGGGTTTCTGTATGTCGCTGCGTCTCTTTTGCTAGGGATCGGCGCCTATACCGGCGGATTTTTCATTGCACAAAGGCTGTTTTTTTAAAAGGGGAATAGGAGGAGAAAAAATGCTGGAAGGCAAAAAGTGCAAACTGATGAAGATTTATGTCAGTGAGGATGCAAAGCATGAAGGGCTTATTTTTGTCAGTGAGGTGGACGTATACCGGTATGGCAGGTCGGACGCCCCTTCTGATAAGAAATAGGGGCGCTTTTTCGATAAAAAAATAACAATTTTGTTTGCGGAAGTATTTTTTCGGGTAAACCAAATCCAGCTATTGTATTTTAGAAAGGAGCTTTACGTTTATGAAAACCCTTGCATTAACAAATGATTTTTATTGGGTAGGCAATCTGGATCCGGATCTGCGTATCTTTGATATCATTATGGAAACCGAATTTGGAACTACATATAATTCCTACATACTCAAAGGGAAGGATAAGAATGTTCTGTTTGAAAGCACCAAGGTGAAATGTTTTTCGGATTATCTGGAAAAAGTGGAAAGTATTCTGCCGGTCACATCTATTGATTACATTGTTGTCAATCATACTGAACCGGATCATGCGGGATCCATCGAAAAGCTTTTGGAGCTTCACCCGGGATTGAAGATCGTGGGCACTTCTACAGCCATCAATTTTCTGAAAGAAATTTGCAACAGGGACTTTACGGCGGTTGTGGTCAATGATGGAGATACTCTTTTTCTTGGGAACAAGACGCTGCGTTTTCTCACTGCGCCCAACCTCCATTGGCCGGACACCATGTTCACTTACATTGAAGAGGATAAAACCTTGGTAACCTGTGACTGCTTTGGATCTCATTATTCCCACGAGGGCATCACCGACGAGGAAATCGCAGATCAGGAAGGTTACATGCGGGCCTTGAGATACTACTTCGATATGATTATAGGGCCGTTTAAGTCCTTCGCCCTTGCGGCTATAAAAAAAATAGAAGGTCTTGATATTGGGATGATTGCCACTGGCCATGGTCCGGTTTTGGTAAAAGAGCCTATGAAGATAGTGGAACTTTACCGTGAGTGGTCTACAGAGCGCAATCCCAATCCCCGGAAAACAGTAGTCATTCCGTATGTTTCTGCTTACGGCTACACTTTGGAAATTGCGGAGAAAATCGCAGAAGGGATCCGCACCGCCGGAGATATGGATGTCCGTCTTTATGATTTGGTTGTTGCAGATACCGCAAAGGTGATGGAAGAACTGTATTGGGCGGATGGCATCCTCCTGGGAACGCCTACCATGGTGGGAGACGCTCTTAAGCCTGTTTGGGACATTTGCACCGGTATGTTTGCCAAGACCCATGGGGGAAAACTGGCTTCGGCCTTTGGCTCTTATGGATGGAGTGGAGAGGGTGTCCCCAACATTCTTCAACGCCTGAAGCAGCTCAAAATGAAAGTGTATGGGGATGGACTGAAAATACGCTTTAAGCCTAATGAAGCCCAGCTTCAGGAAGCCTTTGAATTTGGTTTTAATTTTGGGATGTCCGTGTTGGCAGGGAAGATCATTGAGCCAACACCGGAGATGAAAAACATGGCATGGAAGTGCATGATCTGCGGAGAAGTAGTGAAGGGCATCGCGCCCCCTGCGGCGTGCCCTGTATGCGGAGTAGGTCCGGAACAGTTCGTAAAGATCTCCGCAGAGGAGACCTTGTTCCGCTCTGATAAAAAAGAAAGATTCGTTATTGTGGGAAATGGCGCTGCAGGGATTATGGCCTGCGAAGAGATACGCAGACGGAATGCTGCCGCATCCATTGAACTGATTTCTGAGGAAGGGGTTTCCGCATACAATCGTCCCATGCTGACAAAAGGGATCTTGTCGGAGGTGGATGATCTTTCTCTTTATATGAAGCCGGAGGGCTGGTATGAAGAGAATCGCATTATACAAACTCTGGGGGTAAAAGTATCTGGCATGGATACGTCTGCAAAGAAACTACTTTTGCAGGATGGCAGTGAACGGGAATACGACAAGTTGATTCTTGCTACAGGAGCTTCTTCGGCAATGCCCCCCCTGGAAGGCATCACCCTACCCGGTGTGTTTTCTATCCGCAGCCTGTCTGATGTGCAGACCATCCAAAAGGAACTGAAGGCGGTGGAAGCCGTTGTGGTGGTTGGCGGCGGCATTTTAGGTCTGGAAGCGGCATGGGAAGTGAAAAAGGCCGGAAAAAAGGTGACGGTGGTACAGCGGTCCGATATGCTCATGGACAGACAGGTGGATGAAAAGGGCGGAAGGCTCTTGCAGGCGGCCTGCGAAAAAGAAGGGGTTGTTCTCAGCCTTGGAAAAGCACCGGAAGCGGTGGTGGGTACGGAAAAGGCAGAGGGCCTGAAGCTGGCTGACGGTTCTGTGATCCCTGCCCAGATGGTCATCTTTTCTACCGGCATCAAGCCCAATATTGAGTTGGCCAAGGCGGCGGGAATAGAAACAGACCGCTTCGTTACTGTCAATGAACGCATGGAAACCAGCGCTGCCGGGGTATATGCCTGCGGGGACTGCGCGGCTTGCAATGGTGTCAGCATCGGCATATGGAACCAGGCAGTGGATATGGGTAAGGTCGCCGGAGCCAATGCGGCAGGAGAAGAGGTGGCTTACCAGCCCGTGATCCCGTCGAATGCATTTTCAGGTATGGGAATAAAACTGTTTTCCATCGGGGATCCGGGTAAGAATCCGGAAAAGAAGTACAAGAGTCTAGAACTTTTTGATGATGCCAAGGGCACTTATGAAAAACTGTATTTCCTGAACGGTCGTTTTTGCGGTGGGGTGTTGTTGGGAGATGTTGCAAAAGCAACAAGGCTTATTGACGCATTCAAGAAGCAGGAGACCATGGAAAAGTTGCTCTAGGCAGTAAATTCTGATTATTTCGGGGAAAATGCAACCGCAAAAAGAGAAAAGAAAAGGCCATTTTGGCCTTTTCTTTTCTCTTTTTGCATAAAAAATAATAAGATGGAGTACAAAAGAAGTAGAAAAGTACTATTTATAACCAGGAGTACTACGGATGGTGTATTTTTGATTATGCTGTATACAAAATAAATCACAATTAGTAATAATTTATCTTTTCAGAATATTTGCATATAATTTTTCTTGAAAAAACCTGATAAAGGAGGGGGAAGATCTATGTACGATATTGTAATTCGTGGAGGGACCATCATCGATCCGAAGACGGAAACCCAGACTGTGGGGAACATCGGGATTCAGGATGGCTTTATCAAAACCGTCACGCGAGAGAACATTTCTGGTAAAGAGGAGATCGATGCAACGGGGAAAATTGTCTGCCCGGGCTTTGTGGACATCCATTCGCATTTACATTTTCCGCTTTACCCTGCCTGGCTTTCCGCAAAACAGGGCATTACGACCTGTCTTTCCGGAAATTGCGGCATTACGAACCAGATGCCTGTAAAACAGTATTTGGATGATCTTGAGGCCCAGGGATACCCTATCAATTTTGCCACTTTGGTAGGACATTCGTGGAAGCTGCGTGAAATGGTGGGGATCACAGACCCTTACCAGACCGCAACGGCCGAACAGACCGCTAAAATGGTGGAAATCGCGGAGCAAGCTTTGGAAGAGGGCGCTTTTGGGATTTCCTTTGGGTTGGAGTATTCGCCGGGAGCTGATGAAGCCGAAGTACTTCCCCTTTTCCAGCTAGCTGCAAAATATGATAAGTTGGCACCCATCCATATTCGTACCGACGCTCTGGATTTTGGCATCGGTTTGCGGGAAGCCATCTCCATGATGGAAAAAACGGGAGCCAAGCTTCAGATTTCCCATCTGGCCTACCAGTTTGGTGTTCATCCTGAAGTGACGGAAATGGCTTTGATTATGATTTCCAATGCGGTCAAGAAAGGTCTTCCTGTGATGTGCGATTCCGGGATGTATGAAGCCTTTGCTACTTTTGTGCAGTCCGCGGTGTTTGACCCCGGCTGGAATAAACGCTACAATTGTGAATTGTCGGATCTGATGATCTCCTCCGGCAAGTATGTGGGACATCGCTGCACTCCTGAGATCTATGAGTATGTCAGAACGGAGCCCAGCGAATCCGAAACCATAGGAACGGCCTTTGTAGGGGTCCTGCCGGATCTGGGCCTTGCCATTAAGCAGCCGTTTACCATGATCTGCACAGACGCAGGGCTTGTGGACAAACCGGGTTCCGGCCATCCGCAGGATGCGGGGACTTTCCCCAAAGCATTCCAGAAACTGGTGAGGGAACAAGGTGTGCTTTCCATGATGGAAGCGGTGAAGAAATCTTCTTATATGCCTGCCCAGCGCATGGGATTGGTCAATAAGGGGTATATCGGTACAGGGGCAGACGCGGACATCGTCATCTTTGATCCGAAACAGATCGCGGACAAGGCAGACTATGTGGGAATCGGAAGACCCGACGCAGAACCTGTAGGAATCGAATATGTTATCGTCAATGGAGTAACCATCGTTGCGGATTCTGTAGCCCGTGAGGATCGTCTCCCTGGAAAGATTTTGCGTCAGCCGAATCGTCTCTGGAGTATTTAGGACTTAGTAGGAGGAAACATATCATGGATGCTGCTGTAAATTATGGGTTTATCAGTGTGATCCCCATTTTGATCATCATTGTATTATCCCTGATTACCAAAAAGACTTTTGAACCCATGTTGGTCGCTACCATCGCGGCTTTCATCATCTACGCCAAAGGCGACTTTTTCACCAGCTTTGTTACGGAGCTTCTGGTCGTAATGGCGGATCCCACCATTGGCTGGGTTATCCTGGTTTGTGGGCTCATGGGAAGTTTGCTTTTTATTCTGGAAAAATCCAATGCGGCTATGGCTTTTGCCAATCTGCTGGAACGCTTTGCCACTACAAGAAGACGCGCACTTTTTTGCACCTGGTTATTAGGTATTTGCTTGTTTATCGATGACTACCTCAATGTTCTCACTGTGGGAAACACTATGAAAAAGGTCACGGACAAGTTCAACATCTCTCGTTCCATGCTGGCCTACTCCGTGGGATCTACCGCAGCTCCCATCGTAGTATTGGTGCCTATCTCTACCTGGGCGATATTCTTTGCATCCCTGCTTGCCAATGAAGGCATTGTGGACGCCAACGGCTCGGGGATTACCGCATACATCCATTGCGTGCCCTACTTGTTCTATGGATGGATCGCTGTTTTCGTCGTGCTGCCCCTCGTGATTTTGGGTGTGATTCCCTTGATGGGCCCCCTGAAAAAGCAGGAACTTCATGCACAGGAAACAGGAGACTTGTATCCTCCGGGAGTTCTTCCCCCCGTCGTTGAGGAAGAAGAAGTAAAAGATCCTTCCCTGAAACAGGGAGGAATCTGGGATTTCATCCTTCCGCTGGTGGTTCTGGTTGGCGTCACTCTGCTTGTGGGAAATGATGTACTGAAGGGCGTTATGGCGGCTTTGGTCTTCACTGCTGTCATCTATGTGAGCAGAAAACTGGCGACCCTCACAAATTTTGTGGATCAATTCTGGGCCGGATTCTCCACTATGATCCAGGTCCTGGGGCTTCTGGTGCTGGTATTCACCTTTAAGAATGTCTGCTCCATGTTGGGCTTCACCGATTACGTCATTGCCAGTATTGCCCCCTACATGAACGGCGGCCTTCTTCCTGCGGTGGTGTTCATCGCCACTGCACTGATGGCCTTTGCCATGGCAAATTTCTGGGGACTTGCGGCTATTGTGATCCCCATCGTTATCCCGCTTGCCACCGCTATGAACGTGGATATTTATCTGGTGTCTGCTGCGGTCTTCTCCGGTGCAGCCTTCGGAAGCCATGCCTGCTTCTACGCAGATGCAGCAATCCTCATCGGGCAGGCCACCAACATCAGACCTTACGATCATGCAATCACACAGCTGCCCTATGCCATCATTTCGGCAGTGCTTACTACCATCCTCTATCTCATATTTGGATTTAACATGTAAGAACAGTACACAAGACACCTTCGCAAATAAAAAAGAACTACGAAACGCAAACGGCGACAGATAAAACCTGTCGCCGTTTGCGTTTATGTACCTTTATATGTCTTTGTTATTTAAGGAAGGATCTTGTACAGTTCTCTCCTACTGGAAATTCCCATTTTGCGATAAATGTTAACAATGTGTTTTTTTACTGTGTTGGGGCTGATGCACAAAGTGCTTCCGATCTCCTCGATGGAAGCTCCTCTGAGAAGGGCGTTCACCACTTCCTCCTCCCGGGAGGTAAGTTTGTACTTTTCGGCGCTTCTTGTCAGATTGATCTCAGAGGGGACGACCTTTTGGGAATGAAAATCCTTATAAAGGCGCAGCGCCAGATGATCCTTTAGGAGATCGAAAAAGTAGATCTCGTAATCGGAAAACTCGGGTTGTTCCTTCTTTCTGTAAAAAGAAAGGCTACCTAAAAACACTCCGTGAAGAGCGAGACTGATTTGAAGCGGGTGATGAAGATTGTGCGGGTAATAAAAATCCTGAAAACACTTGTTTTGGGCAAGGGCTTCCTCGGAAAAAAGATCTTTTTCACGATAAACCATGCTCTTCGCATGCATGAAGATCCACCTGGTGGGATCTTCGTCTTCGATGTCTTCCAGATATTCGTTCAAGGCATCCAAAGGAAAATCAACAGCCACGGGAGCTGAAATCAAGTGCTCGCCATCCCTTGAGGCAAGAAAGAAGTTACAACTGCTGTAAGGGGCCAACAAGCGGACCGACTTCAGAAAAGTCAAACGCATTTCATCCAAGTCCTCAATGTCGTGAATCTGGTATATGATGTTGTTAAAAATGCTGATATCGTTCTTTTCACAATAGCTCACAGCAAAACCAATCCTTTCGTGGGTATTTGCATTAATACTACAACAGATTGCTTGAAATTGCATTAAAATCTTTTTCCTTGGACAAACCGCAAAAAATGAGACGAAATTGGCAAAAAAGAAAAGGCCCTTTTGTTGCAAGGGTTTTAGAGGTTTTGGTAAAAGAAAAAAGCAAAAAATATAACCCGATGAGACACCAAAATACCTAAAAAAAAGTATTAGCAAGGGGGCTGTGTGGAGGCGAGAGGGGGTCCTGGGATACAAATAAAAAACCTCCTCAACCGTCATAAACAGTTCGAAGAGGTTTGTGCTGGAGCGGGTGAAGGGAATCGAACCCTCGTATCCAGCTTGGGAAGCTGGTGTTCTGCCATTGAACTACACCCGCATGTGCCTTGTCCGTTCTCTATCATAGCGTAAAATGAAGGAAATGGCAATACGATTTTTATGCTGCTCCTTGAAAAGATGGAGCTTTAATGAGATAATGGAAGCAACACAGAAAAGGAAGTGGATAAAGATAGTATGAACATCAAGGAAATCGCCGGACGTGCCGGTGTTTCGGTGGCTACAGTGTCGAGAGTCCTTAATCACCCGGAACATGTTGCTGAAAAAACCAGGGAACATGTGCTGTCCCTGATCGAAGAGATGGGATATAAGCCGAACTGGTTTGCCAGGGGCCTGAACTCTAACCGGACCTACACCATAGGCCTTATGATCCCTAACCTTTTAAATCCCGCCTATGTAGAAATGGCAAAGGGCGTAGAAGAAATCGCCAGCAAAAGGGGCTATACTACCCTTCTCTGTGTTACCGTAGGGGATCCGCAAAAAGAGCGGAAACATGTCCAGACTCTGATGGATCGGCGGGTGGATGGAATGCTCCTTGTATCGTCGGCGTTAGAGGATGATGACATTTTCCGGATAAAAGAACGGGGGATATCCATCGTCCTTGTGGGAGAGAACAAAGGCAATTCCAAAGAACCCACTGTGCGCATTGATTGTGGCGAAGCTGCAGCCAATGCCGCCAGGCATCTGCTGAGCTGCGGATACCGTGAAATCGCCATGGTTTATGGGAAGTCTCCTGAGACAGAAAATCAGAACAAGATCTGTGGTTTTCAAAGGGCTTTGCAGGAAGCCTCCGTTGCAATACCGGAGGAATATCTGGTATGCGAAAAAAACACTATTGAGGGTGGAGCTGCGGCTGCCAGAAAGCTTTTTGAGCTTTCATCCCCGCCTCGCGCCATTTTTACTTCTTCCGATCTTCTGGCCCTGGGGGTCATGGAGGCCGCCCGCGAAACGGGACGTTCCATTCCCAAAGATCTGGCACTGGTGGGCTTCGATAACATAAGGATCGCAGAGCTAATGGAGCCCAGGCTTTCCACTGTGGCCAAACCTCTTCGCCGTATGGGTATCTATGGGACCAAGCTTCTTTTTAATGTTATGGAAAATATAGATGATGCATCGAAAAAAAGGGAAATCGTATTGAAGTCAAAGCTTAAGATCCGGAAATCCTGCGGTGGTGGAGAAAAAACACCCTGAAGGTTTTTAAATATATGAGACATACTAGGAGGTTATCGGATGAAAATCAAATTTTGTGGAGCTGCTAAGTCAGTGACCGGTTCCTGCCACCTGATCACAACAGAAAAGCACAAACTGCTTCTTGACTGCGGACAGTTCCAGGGAAGTAATGAAATGGAGGAATTGAATAAGGGGTTTGAATTCGATCCTTCGGAAATCGATTTCGTGTTGCTGTCCCATGCGCATATCGATCATAGCGGAAGGATCCCGCTGCTGGTAAAAAATGGATTCAAAGGACCGATCTATTGCACTAATCCTACCGCAGATTTGCTGAATATCATGCTCAGAGACAGCGCCTATATCCATGAAAAGGAAGCGGAGTGGGCAAACCGCCGCAACCAACGGGCCGGGCGGCCTCTGGTAGAACCTCTTTACACCATCGAGGATGCGGAGCGGGCGTTAAAGTACGTTTCTCCCATACTCTATGACCAGCTGCTGGAAATCAATGGCGAGATCAAGGTCGTATTCAATGATGCGGGGCACATCCTCGGATCCTCTATTGTAGAGTTGTTTGTAACAGATGCCGGTGGAGATTCCAAACTGGTGTTTTCCGGAGATCTGGGGGTGAAAGGGAGACCGATTCTTCGGGATCCTACCATTATAAAAAAAGCGGATTATCTGATTATGGAAGCCACCTATGGAAATCGTCTCCATGAACCCAATGTTTCCAGTATCGATAATCTGATGCGCATTGTAGAACGCACCATAAAGCGGGGTGGCAATGTGGTGATCCCCTCCTTTGCGGTGGGACGTACACAGGAACTGATTTATGAATTCAATCGCTTTTACGAAGAACATGATGAATACAAAAAACTTCTGGATAATGTGATGGTCTATGTGGACAGCCCCATGGCCACTTCCGCCACAGAGGTTTTTCGGAGGAACGCCCATGTCTTTGATGACGAGTTGAAAGCTTACATTATGAAAGGGGACAACCCTCTTGATTTTAAAAATTTAGTTTTTACAAGAACCAGTGCGGAATCCGTAGCGCTGAATTCCAATCCCAACCCGAAGATCATCATTTCCGCCAGCGGTATGTGCGAAGCGGGAAGGATCAAACACCATTTGAAGCACAATCTGTGGAACCCCAAATCCAGTATCGTCTTTGTTGGTTATCAGGCCGAAGGGACTCTGGGAAAGTCCATCGTCAGAGGGGACAAGGATGTGTCTATCTTTGGCGAACGCATCCACATTGAAGCCGAAATCTATGATCTGCAAGGATTCTCCGGGCATGCAGACCGGGATGGCCTGCTGGAATGGCTTTCCGGTTTTAAGAAGGTTCCTTCTCAGATTTTCCTTGTTCATGGGGAAGAGGAATCCAAGAGAGATTTTGCGCAGCTGGTAGAGGAAAAACTGGGATACCATTGCATTCAGGTAAAAAATGTATCTGAGTTCGAACTGACCAAGGATCATGAGTATATGATCGAAGAAGCGGCAGAACGCATAGCGTCTCCTGAGTCTCTGGAAAAGATCAAGACCATGATTGCTTCGGTGCACGAGAGCCTGGAGCATATCCTTTATAATACTTCTCTGGCAGTGAGAAATGATGTCTCGGAGGAACATATTGCCGAAATCAACAATATTGTTCTCGATTTGGAGAAGGATACCGTCAATCTGGGTTTGGCTCTGACAAAGGAATAGATGTATAAACAGATGGATAATTATTAATCTTGAGAACTGCGTATCAAAAATGTTTCGCACCCTTGCTGCTTGTGCTATAATAGTTGGGTACGGAACATTTTTTTTCTTGGAGGTGCACATGTCATTATTAGCGGAAATCTCTCCCAGCGTTCAGCAGGTCGCTGAGGCCATTGCCATTGCCATTGGCGTAGAGGTCGAGATCGTGGACAATGAACTCACGATCATCGGAGGCACGTCCCTGTATTTTGAGAATATCGGACAGAAAGAAGAAGCCGGACAGATCGAGGGCAACTATCTTTATGCCCGGGTTTTGCGTTCCGGAGTGACGGAATACATTGAGGATGCCATAAATTACAAAGACTACGGAGTCGGCTCTGATGGTCAGCAAAGGGAGCTGGCTGAAATTTGTACGCCTATCAGACTTAACAATGAGACCATCGGGATCATCGGCCTTGTTGCCATAGATGAAGGACAAAAATCCATTCTTTTGGACACCAAAAGAAAGATGGTAGTGTTTGTGGAAAAAATGGCCGATCTTCTTGCGGCGAAAGCAGCGCAGATGGCCATGTACAATGACAGCGAGGAGATGCTGGGTGAAATCAGCACTATCCTTGAGACCACACATGAAGGGATTTTTGCCATTGACAGCAAAGGGTACATTTTCCGCTGCAACAGTATGGCAGAAACTCTTCTGGGCACCACAAAGGACGATATTGTGGGGAGCCACATCAGCAAATATATGATGGGATCTCCCGCACTGGGGGTGCTTCGTTCCGGAGTGGGGTATACAGAAAACGAAGAAGTTTATGTGAACGAACGGGGCAAGCTGCACATGATCGTGACGGCAAAACCTATAAAGAAAGAAGATTCTACCTCCGGGGTGGTTATTTCCTTTCGTGATATCGAGGAAGCGCAAAAGCTGGTCTACAACATCAACAACAGAGCCCTTAAGTATACTTTCAATGATATTATTGGAGAAAGCGAAGCCATGCGTGCGGCAAAAAATCAGGCGCTGCTCACAGCCCGGGGCAATTCTACGGTTTTGATCACCGGAGAAAGCGGCACCGGCAAGGAAATGTTTGCGAAGGCCATCCACTATGCCAGCTCCAGAGCCAAGGGATCCTTCGTGACGGTGAATTGCGGGGCTATTCCCGAAAATCTTCTGGAAAGTGAATTGTTCGGCTATGAAAAAGGCGCTTTTACCGGGGCCAGCGACAAGGGTAAAATCGGCAAATTTGAACTTGCCAACAATGGAACCATCTTCCTGGATGAAATTGGAGACATGCCTCTTCATCTTCAGGTCAAGATCCTTCATGTGCTCCAGAACATGCGCTTTGAAAGGGTCGGGGGCAACAAAACCATCATCATAGATGTTCGTGTCATTGCTGCCACCAATAAGAATCTGGAGGAAATGATCCGGGAAGGAACATTCCGGGAAGACCTGTATTATCGTCTTTCGGTAATTCCTCTTGGCATACCGCCTTTGCGCAGCCGGAAAGAGGACATCAAAATGCTGATGTACTATTTCCTGAAAAAATATAATACCTTTATGAACAAAAAAATCACCGGGTTTTCAGACCATGCAGAGGAAATATACCGGGAATACGATTGGCCGGGTAATGTGAGAGAACTGGAAAATGCGGTGGAATACGGGGTCAATATGGCCTTCGGAGATCAGATAGGACTGGATGCTATTCCTGCAAGACTTATGCGGGACAGCTACGGGACCATTGAGATCAAAGACAGTGATCTTTCCCTGGAGATGCAGGTAGAAAACTACGAAAGAGAGATCCTCAACCGCAAGCTGAAAAAGTACGGAAACGGCGGCAATGCCAAAGATATGGTCGCCAAAGAGCTGGGGCTCTCCAGAGCGACGCTTTATCGGAAATTAGCAAAACTGGGCATCAAATAATCTCAAGGCTGAGATGTTGTCCCAAAACCGGCTGGGATGATCCGCTTTCGTCAGGAAAGGAAAACTTGTTTTTCCAACGATTGCACCCGGTGAAAAAAGTAAAAGATGTTTCTCTTGAACGGTATGGAACTTGCATGAATAACAAGAAGGTAGTTTTGTATCGTTTTGCATATACTATGCAGGCGGATGTATAAGGAGGATATCAAAATGTTAAGAAACGCATTACCCAAAGTTGTCACACCGCTGCCCGGGCCTAAAGCAAAGGCAATCATTGACAGAAGAGAAGCGGCTATGCCCGGTGCTATCAAGTGCGGCTATCCCTGCGTCATTGAAAAAGGCGAAGGGGCAATGTTTGAAGATGTGGATGGAAATCTTTTTCTCGACTGGATCGGCGGAGTCGGCGTTCTGAACATCGGATACAGCAATCCGAAGCTTATCGATGCTGTTAAGGAACAGAGCGAAAAATATTTCCATGCTATGATGAATATCGTTACCCATGAAGGTTACATTGCATTAGCAGAAAAAATGAATGAGATCGTTCCTGTCAAAGGGGACAAGAAGAAGACCATGTTCGTAAACAGCGGTGCTGAGGCTGATGAAAATGCAGTTAAGATCGCAAAGAGTTACACTGGCAGACCTAATGTCATCGTTTTCACAGGTGCATTCCACGGAAGAACTATGATGACCATGGCTATGACTGCAAAAAAAGCTTATGCTGTAGGTATGGGCCCCTTCCCCGATGGCGTTTACAGAGCGGAATTCCCCTATCTGTACAGAGCTCCCGGAGATCTGACAGAAGCAGAAGCTATCGCTTACTATGTGGAAAAACTGGAACGGATATTTGTTGAAGCATCCCCGGCTGAATATGTGGCAGCCATCGTTGTGGAACCCATCCAGGGCGAGGGCGGTTTTGTACCTGCTCCTATTGAATGGGTCAAGGCGGTCAGAAAGATCTGCGACGAAAAAGGCATTCTCCTTGTGGCAGATGAAGTACAGACCGGTTTTGCAAGATCCGGAAGAATGTTTGCTTCTGATTATTGGAAGGAAGCCGGAGCGGCTCCTGACATCCTCAGCACAGCAAAATCCATTGCAGGAGGTATGCCCCTTTCTGCAGTAACTGCAAGCGCTGAAATTATGGATAAGGTCATACCGGGAACCATCGGCGGAACTTACTGCGGTAATGCGGTATCCTGCGCAGCTGGTCTCCAGGTCATCGACATCATGCAGAAAGAAGATTATCCCGGAAAGGCGCTCAAGATCGCTGATAAGATCATGAAGACCTGGAACGAATGGAAAGAAAAGTATGAAGTCATTGGCGACGTGAGAGGCGTAGGATGCATGGCCGGTATCGAATTCGTAACTGACAAAAAATCCAAGACTCCCAATGCCAAGGTCGTTAACGATATCGTCAATTATGCAGTACAAAAGGGTCTCCTTTTGGAAAGCGCCGGAACTTACGGAAATGTCATCCGTTTCCTGGCACCCCTCTGCATCACTGATGAGCAGCTTGATGCCGGACTTGCTATCTACGAAGAAGCCATCAAAGCCTGCATGTAAGACTGAAAAAGCATCTATAAAATATATGCAAATAATAAAAGAGCGGCCCTTTTGGAGCCGCTCTTTTGCTGGTGCGCCCAGCATGGGCGCAATCCAACGGGTGAAAGTCCCGAACACCCCCTGGTAGTGGGAAGTGTATAGCTTAAGGCAAGGGTGTCCACCGCGAGGTGGAATCTGAAGGAAGCCGGCGGCAAATCTCTGGTCTGACGAACAGAAATCACATCAGGCATCGGTTAAGGATAAGGCTGCCAACCAAGTCGAAGTCCAATAACTACCCGAAATTAACCGCTGTAAATGTGGCAGATAGATGGAGAGAAGGATTGCGTTCTTACCTGGGGAGGTCTCACGGACGTGGAGTAGGATAATCCGAAACACGGAGTAAAGCCCGTCGTGAGAAGTCAGCCGAGGCCATAGTACCGAAGTTTTTTTTTTCGGGAAGGGCCGAACAATCGTAAGTCTCAAGTATAGGCCGGAAGGAGGCTGATGTGTTGAGAGCAGAAAACCGAAAGGGCTGCCTGCAAAGGGATAGCGTGGAACGCAAAGAGTATGCAGGAGCGCAGAGCATCAGCACTCGGGAAAGCAAAGAAAGAGGCGGTGCAAGTGACCTGCTGGAAAGCATCTTGGAACGGAACAACCTGAACCGGGCCTTCAAGCAGGTAAAGCGTAACCACGGAGCGCCGGGCACAGATGGAATGACCGTCGAATCTTCCGCCTCGTGGATTCGGGAGAATCGGGAGGAACTCTTGCAAAGCATCCGGGCAGACTGTTACAGGCCAAGTCCTGTGCGGCGGAAGGAAATCCCGAAACCTGATGGAGGGTTCCGAAAGCTGGGGATACCCACGGTCATCGACCGTGTCATCCAGCAGGCCATCGCTCAGAAGCTTCAGCCCATCTATGAACCGCTCTTCTCGGAAGGCAGCTACGGCTACCGCCCGAAGAGGAGCGCACAGCAGGCGATTCAGAAAGTGAAAGAGTATGCAGAAGCAGGATACGGCTATGCCGTTGAAATCGACCTGTCCAAGTACTTCGACACCCTGAATCACGAACTGCTCCTGAACCTCTTGCGCAGACACATCCATGAAAAACGGGTAACCGGGCTCATCAAGAAATACCTGAAGAGCGGAGTCATGGAAAGTGGTGTATTCAACAAAACGGAGGAAGGCTCACCGCAAGGCGGACCGCTTTCGCCGCTGCTGGGCAACATCTACCTGAACGAATTTGATCAGGAGATGGAACGCCGGGGAGTGAAGTTCATCCGGTATGCGGACGACATCGTGGTGCTGGCGAAAAGCAAACGGGCCGCCGAGCGACTACTGGAAAGCTGTCGCAGGTATCTGGAAGACACGCTGAAACTGAAGATGAATGTCCAGAAGAGTAAAGTGGTCAGTGTGTTGGCAAGAAAGCACTTCAAATTCCTCGGTTTCTGCCTTGGGAAGAACGGCAAGGGCATCTACATACGGGCCCACCGGGAATCCCTGGCAAAGGCAAGACGGAAGCTGAAGGAACTGACCCGTCGGAGTCAGGGCAGAAATGTGCGCATGGTCATGGCGAAAGTGAAAAGTTTCATTCGGGGCTGGCTCGGCTACTATTATGTGGCCGACATCAAGCGGACCCTCCAGTCGTGGAACGAATGGCTGCGCCGTAGATTCCGGATGTACATCTGGAAGCAATGGAAGAAACCAAAGACGAGGGTTCAAAATCTGAAGAAACTTGGAATTCCAGAGTGGCAGGCGTACCAGTGGGGCAACACCCGTCTGGGCTACTGGCGGATAGCCGGTAGTGCAGTTCTGCAACGTTCCATCACGAACGAAAAGCTCGTATGGGCCGGGTATTATGACTTCCCGGCTCAGTACGAGCAATTACGCTTAATGCACTTATGCGGTTGAACCGCCGTATACCGAACGGTACGTACGGTGGTGTGAGAGGACGGTCACTCAATTAATGAGTGGCCTCCTACTCGATTCTTTCAAATAGTAATCTGCGATGGTCAGAAACCTCTTCGTTAGAGGTCTCTGAAATGAAAAGAGCATTCCCCGCTGGCATAGGGGCCAACGGTTTGTCCTTTTCCATGGAGCTTATACTTGTAGGTCACAAGTCCGTCAAGCCCCACCGGGCCTCGGGCGTGTATCTTGCTGGTGCTGATGCCCACTTCTGCGCCAAAGCCGTAGCGGAAACCATCGGCAAACCGGGTGGAGCAGTTGTGATAGACGCCGGCACTGTCTACCAACAGCATAAATCGTTCTGCCGCCGCCGCATCCTCGGTGAGGATGCTGTCGGTGTGGTGAGATCCGTAACGGTTGATATGGATTACGGCTTCTTCAAGATCTGCCACAATTTTTACAGAAAGTATGAGATCCAGATATTCCGTCCGCCAGTCCAATTCCTGAGCCGGTTCGCAGGCAATGAAAGAAGAGGCGGAAGGATCTCCCAGCAACTTTACCCCTGCCGCCGCTGCTTTGCAGGAAAGAAGGGGGAGAAGCTTTTCTGCTGCGTTTTCGTGAACCAAAAGAGTCTCTACCGCATTGCAGGCCGCCACATATTGGGTTTTGGCATCCAATATGATGGGGATCGCTTTATCCACGTCGCAGGAAGCATCACAGTAAATGTGGCAGATCCCGTCTGCGTGGCCCAGAACAGGGATTTTAGAGTTGTCCATAATATAACGGACAAAGGAATTGGATCCTCGGGGAATGAGAAGGTCTATATCCTTGTCGCAATCAAGGAGCGCATTGATATCCGCTCTGGTTTCGGCCAATGTTAAAAAACCTTTGGGAAGCCCTGCAGTAATTCCTGCTTCGTAAATCAGGTCAAAGAGGATCCGGTTGGTGTGCACCGCTTCACTGCCACCTTTGAGGATGGCACAATTTCCGCTCTTGATGCAAAGGGAAGCGATCTGTACCAGGGCATCCGGGCGGGATTCAAAGATGACGCCGATAACCCCGATGGGACAGGTGACCTTTTCCAGCAGGAGGTCCGAGTCCAGTTCCCTTTTCAGAAGTGTCTGAAACAATGGGTCGGGAAGGCTCAGAAGACTCTGGATCCCATCCACAACTTCGGTCAGCTTATGTTCGTCAAAACGAAGTCTTTTTATGATGGGAAGGGGAAGGCCTTCGCGTTCGGAAGCGGCCAGGTCGGCTTTGTTTGCAGTAAAAATATCTTCACGATGGTGGGAAAGCAATTCCGCCACTTTTTTCAATGCAAGGTTTCTGGTTTCTATGGAAGAAGCAGCAAGGCCGGGGCTGTCTGTCTTTGCCCTTGCTGCCAGGGTTTTCATGGTGTCGGCTTCAGTCATGTGATGGGTCCTCCTTGTGTTTGAGTTTTGCCAGGTGTTGTGCCTTGATGGACATATCATCCTCAGTCATCGGCTTGTAAAATATTTCGATGGGGTCTGGCCCCTGCAGAACGGTACGCTTTACATAGAGGGTCCCATCTTTGCGGCTATGCATACGCCAGGATACCAGGGAGATATCTCCATAGGTGAGTTCCAGGCAGGTGATGCCCCGGGGATGGATGCAACATCCTGTGTTGAAGTAAGCGGGTTCTCCGTATTTAGCAAATTTAGGGCGGTGGGTATGGCCACAGATCATCATAATATCATGCTTTGCATTCCAGCGGCTGAAGCTGCGTTCCACCTTGTGACGGCGATGCTTGCTCTTGGCAGGACTGGCGGCATACTTGACGCCGAGGATATGCATGAAGCGCCAAAAATATCGTATCATAAAAAAGGAAAAAAACCAAAATTGGTCATTGAGGGTATCTCCCTGATGGCCATGGACTACAAAAATTTCCTGGCCGGTGTTCCTGTGGATCAGAACGAGAGCTTCGTGAGCGCAGAGCCCGGGAAAAAGGTCCTCGTCGGTTTCGGAAACTTCATCATGAGCTGTGTAAAAATTCTTTTCTCGGTAACTTTTGTCCCTGATCTGCAGGTTGTGGTTGCCAAAAAGCATAAGCAGTTTCCCGGCTTTGTAAAAGCGCTGCAGCAGGGAAAAGGTATTTTGATGAGCAGTATAAATGTGGCGGAACTGCGGCTGTTCCAGAAGTTCATCGCCGTCTCCCACCTCTACATAGGTGCAGCCACCCTCGAAATAGTAATTCAGTGCATGGTCGTAGATGAAACGGTTCCTGCCGAATTCATCGGAAAGACTGTCGTCCCCTCTGTGTACATCGCCAAAAAAAACAAATTTTGAAGTGTCGTCGAACAATACCGGGAAGGCTTCCCGAAAGGCACTGTCCAACCGCCGGTTGGTAAACATAACCTTTCCTCTTTTGTGGTTCCAGTAAAATCTGTGTGCTTCTTATCTACCCATTATATCAAAAAAACTTCAGGTTTTGATTATTTTTAAAGTGCTGGATTTAATGGATATTTTCCAGGATCCTTTGGACGAGCTGCTTCGCCAGAAAATTGACTTCCCTGTAGTGTATTTCTCCCTGCTCCCTGAGGATCAGGTAGCCGCTGTTTGCTGCCGGTGACTCCTGAAAGAGCTCCGGAGAAAGCGGAAGAAGGGAAAGGTCCGTATAAATCGAATTTTTCCAGGAGCTACAGGGAATCAAGAGATCAAGGGTCTGTTCTGCGTGCAGATGGGTTGCCTGATATCCTGCTTCGTAACAGTGATAGTCCTGAAGAATGCCCCGGGTGGTGCCTTCGATACGTAGTGTGCGAGGGCTTGTATTCATGGAATGAAGAAAGGCTTTCCCTGCAGTGGCGGCAACGGAAAATCCCTCGTGATAAACGATTCGATGAAGATCCAGCTTGTCCAGTACCACCATCAGTCGTGAAAGCTGCATCAGATCGTCTCTGTTATGGAGGAGGATCTCTTCTTTCAGGGCTTGGGAAGGGGCGCACAGGTATTCCCGATAGCGTTCCACACTTTGCTGACCATCAATGAGATCTTTCCTTTCTTCGCTGATCCCCAGATAGGATTCCAGGGTTTTTTGCTTCAGATTGGGAAGAAAGCTGCGAAAAGGCGAGTAAACATTGACTGCCCGGTAAAGGTCAAAAGAATGTGGAGTATTTAATAAACGGGGAAGGCCGAGAGCAGAAAGTCGGGCAGAAAGAAAAGGAAGGTCAAATCGATTGCCGTTATAACTGATCAGGATGTCGGCTTTGGAAAGCAGAGCGCAATATTCCTGCAAAAGTTCCCTTTCTTCCGTTTCTTTTTCTGCAAAGATCTGGACGCATTCGCCCCGGTCACCTTCAATGAACAATACTCCGCCAAGTATACAGCTATTGTGAACCGGAGACAGGCCTGTAGTTTCAATATCAAAAAAGGCGCAGGAAAAACCGCCGAAATACTCGGCAAAAGCTTTGGAGCAATAGGTTTTCAGACTGTGAAATGAACGCTGGATTTCCATGGATTTATTCTAGCACAGCTTGTGTGCTTTGTGGCAAAAAACAAAACAAACCGCAGGGGAGCAGTTTGTTTTGTTCAAAAGGGGTATTGGGATTAGAGATTAATGAGGTTATCAGGGGGATAACCACAAATCGATTATAATGAATTTCAAGGGATAAAGCAAGCGTTGCTTTTTAAAATTTCATGTACTCTTTGCAAAAAAA
>Ga0302242_1000377_pt1 | contig 46112 bp, 28 predicted proteins | sample AAG_UR_Lys_MG_FD_193510 | JGI IMG/M metagenome (GOLD analysis project Ga0302242, IMG submission 193510) | Enriched activated sludge microbial communities from anaerobic digester in WTTP, New Holstein, Wisconsin, United States - AAG_UR_Lys | ecosystem: Engineered > Bioreactor > Anaerobic >...
CCTGATCCGCCTTCAGGAATACCTCCTGCAACGATTTGTCTTTGTGTCGTGGCATCTCGCCTCCAGTATTGTTAATTCTGGAGACAAGATAATCATCATATATGTTTTGTCAACATGGAAGTTGTATTAGTCACAGCCGCTGAGGCTTTCCAGGATGCTTTCAAAGATATAGCCCACATGGATGCGGTTGGTGAGGTCAAGCTTTTCCACATCGACCTCCAGCACCGGGCCTTTGTGAAAACCGAGCTTTACGACGTTGGAGCCATAATCTTTATACCAGCGGTTGAGGTTTTTGATCTCGGTGAACTGCCATCCGCCCTCGACCTCCATTTCCCTGCCGCGCTGCTGTATCCTTTCCCAAGCCAGGGAGGGGCTTCCCTGCAGGATAATCATCAGGTCAGCCGAGGGAAGCTGCCGGTTCACCGTCTGAAAGCGGGTGGTCAGATTGTCCAGCTCGTCGTCGGTGAGCAACCCGTCGGCATGGAACTGGTTGCAGAAGACCAGCAGGTCTTCGGGCAGGGAACGGTCTTTCACATAGCTTCCGGTTCCGCTTTTCCCCTGTAGCCGCTGCCTGGCGCGCATATCCAGATAGTGCATCTGCAGGTCGTAGCAATAGGTTTTCTTGTCGGCCAGGAACTTCCCCAGCAGCGGATTTTCCTCCGGCTTTTCATACAGCCCCCTGATCCTGAGGCTGCGCCCCATGATGGCCGCCAGGGTGGATTTTCCCAAGCCCACGTTTCCGGCGATGGTGATCAGCTTGGGATTGTCCGCCAGATACTGTTCCAGCTTGCGCTCCACGTCTATGGCCTTCAGAGTGACCTCGGTCTGGGGCAGGGTGACCCATTCACTGATCCCCGGGCTGGAGACCCTCAGCCCCAGGGCTTTTATCTGCTCCGCCACGAGGTTCACGGTGCGGCGCTGCCATTCCGCCTTTTCCACGGCTTTGTCCGCCGCGATCACCAGCACCGGGCACTTGACGTGGTGCGCCACAAAATCCTCATAGAGGTTGTTCAGGAGTTCGAGGTATTCCGCCGAAATCTCCAGTTCGCTCTTGCGTCCCCGCTGCCGTATCCTTTCCTGGAGGGTGGGGACATCCGCCTTGAAGTACACCAGCAGGTCGGGTTCCTTGATCTGCTCCGTCATCAGCCGGTAGTTGCGCTGATAGGCCATAAACTCCGCTTCGGACATGTGTTTCAGGATGCGCTGGGCTTTGCCGAAGATGTGGTAGTCTTCCGCGAGCGTCCTGTCTTCCAGCACAATCCCCCTGCAGGACTGGATCAGCTTCTGGCGGTCCAGCCTGCCGTTGAAAAACTCGATCTGCGCCATGAAGGCGTTGGCAACGGGGTCATGGTAAAAAGAATCGAGCACGATGGGGTTGAACCTTTCCGGAAAGGCGTAAACCCCCTCAGTGCCGTTTGCCTTGGGATACACGGAGGTGAGGATCCTGTTGAGGGGAGCGGAACTTGCCGCTTCGATAAAGGTGGACTTCCCCACGCCGATGTTTCCCACTATGCCAATGCGGATGTTCTCCATTGTCGTCCTCGCTGTAAGTCTTATGCCTAAGAATCCTCCCGCGCGATCCACGTCAAGAATTTCCTGCCGGTCGATTGCGGACACGCGCCTAAAAACACCTTGACTGTTTTGCGCCTGCCGGCAAATGTGGATACACGCCGAGTGTCAGGTTCTAAACCATAGGCAAGACCAGGCACCGACAGGGTATGGCGGGAAACGGCCATGCCTCCCTATTTGGAAAGGCGGGAGGCCAAAGATTTGCCTCCCCTCTTCTGCAGCTTACTGGAGGTAAAATGAAGAAGCTGACTTATTTGATCTTTATCGCCCTGTTGCTGTTCGGGCTCTTTGCCTGCAGCGAGGACGACAAACCCACCGACGCCCGCATCCTGGGATACTCCCTCGATCAATTCATCGACGCCAATACCGTGCGCGCCGAAATCACCAGCGACCCGGAAGACACGGAAGACTACCGTGCGCTGTTCAACTATGAGCTCGTCGCCAGCGACGGATTCACTCCCCGCCAAGGTCAGACCGGAGGCTACGACCTTCCCTGGAGCATCCTTCAGGAAGGATATTATGTGCCCAGCGACAATCACAGCACCTGGTTCCCCAACCACAACCTGGGCGGCGCTTTCAAGGTGAAGAACGCCGAACTTATCCGCCTCTACCGCAAGGTGGTGGTCAGTTGCGGCGCCAGTTCCGCCGATTGCGAACTGCTCGGTCTCACCGTGGAGGAAGTGGAGAACTGGGGCGGAGAGATGGAACCCGCCATCCGCCTCAATCAATTCGTCAGCGCGGTGGCGGATTACGATTCCGTGCGCTTTACCGCGCCGGACGGCTATGTGAAATACTACAATCCGAAGCAGATTCAGGACGGTTACTATCTGCTCAACTCCGAAGTCACCACCTTCCCCAGCTTCAATGCCAGCATGCCCGGCAGCCAGAAAAAGTTCAAGAAACTGGCCAGTGTTGAGATAATGGGAGCCGGAGCCGATCCGGAACTGGTGTTTGCGCTTTCCCCGCAGGACAAGGCAGACCTCAGCTTCCCCATTCCCAGGGAACTGGGTTCCTTCCAAAGCACCGATCTCACCGATCTCGCCAAGTGACCGGCACAGCAAGGACGATAATTGTAGTGGGCTGGCTGCTCTTGTGGCTGGCCCCGCTTTGCGCCCAAAACAGCCCCGCGCCTGAAGCGCCGGATTCCCTCAAGACCTACCTGCTGGAAACCGTGCGCGTGATCGCCGAAACCCCGGAGGAGTCGATCGGCGCGCTGCAGGTGCTGGAGTTTACCGGCACCCGCGAAGCCTCCACCCTCAACCTCTACGAGGGTTTGCAGGGCATCGCCGGAATCACCAACACCGCCGGCACCAAGGGCGAAAGCAACCTGCGCCTGCGCGGCTTCCGAAAAAACGAGGTCAAAGTCCTTGTCGATGGCCGCCCCCTCAACGCGGGCTATTTCGGCAATGTTGACCTGCATCAGCTTGCCCCTTCCGGCATCCGCGAAATCCGCATCGTAAAAGGCCCCGGCTCCGCGCTTTACGGCAGCGGCGCCATGGGCGGAGTGGTGAACATCATCACCGCCGACCCCGATCCGGAGACCTGGCTGCGGCTCGACCTGCTCGCCAAACGCAACAACGCCAACCGCTTTGCCCTCTCCTCCTCACATCAACTGGGCGACCTTTCCTACTGGTTTTCCCTGGCCCGGGAAAACAACAACGGCATCGTCCTCTCCCGGGATTTCATCCCCACCCCCTCGGAAGGCGGCGGAGTGCGCGACCACAGCTCCAAAACCCAATATGACATCCATTCCCGCTTCGGCTACAGCCCCTCGGAATTCAGCCAGACCGGACTTTCCGCCGGAATCAGCGTCATTCCCGAACGGCTCATCGCCTCCTCCGTCTATGCCGTGGAATACCGCATGTATGAGGATTGGGCGCGCTACTGGGCTACCCTGGAGCATGAGGCGATCCTCAGCGGTTCACTGCGCCTGAGCGGGCATCTCTATTACGACGGCGGCCGCGACACCTATCTGCTTTACCGGGATGCCGCCCACACCAACCTGCAGACCCGTAGCAAGATGATCTACTCCACCCTGGGCCTTGACCCCCGCCTGGACTGGAGCCCCGGCGCCTCAACCAAGGTCAGCGCGGGATTGCGGGCCGAACGCCTGCACAGCACCCGCAGGGACAACGTAGCCTATCTGGAATGGACTCCCCACTGGCTGGATGTGATCAGCCTCTGGAGCCAGGCCAGCAGGGAGTTTTCCCCCATCTTCAGCGTCAGCGCCAGCCTGGGGTTCAGCGGCAGCCTCACCGACGGCAACGCCTCACCCAAGGTCTTTCCCGAACCCTCAATCGGTTTCTTTTTCAAGCTGCTGCCGGGCGGCGAGAGTTCCCTTTCCCTGGGACGTAACAGCTCTTTTCCAACCCTGCGCCAGCTTTTCTCCGCCGAGAGCGGCAACACCTCCCTCAAGCCCCAGCATGCCCTCAAAGCCGAAGTGGAGCATCGCCAGGAGCTGCGCCTGGGAAGCAGGCCCCTCAGCGCCCGCCTGAACCTTTTCTACAACGACGCCCGCGACCTGATCGAACGGAGGAATGACATTTTCCAGAACATCCGGCGCGTGCAAAGCTGGGGCATGGAATGTTCCCTGCTGGCATCCCCCTTGTCCTGGTGGAACGCGGAACTTGGCTATGGCAACCTGTTTTGGAAAGGGGAGGACGGCTACCGCCTCACCGAGACGCCCCGCAACCAGTTGTGGCTCTCCCAAAGCCTCAAGCTCCCCTGGAGCCTGAGATTCAGCCACCGCGTGGGCTATACGGACAACCGCCTCAGCGAATCCGACATCGGCGGTTACGCTATCCTGCCGCCCTATTGGGTGCATGATGTTTCGCTGGCGCGTGATTTTTCCCGCTTCAAGCTCAACCTGGGCGTGGAAAACGTCTTCGACCGCTACTATGAAACGGAGTGTGGCTTCCCCGCGGCGGGGATAAACTTCTTTGTCTCCCTCTCGGCAGGCATTTAGCGCAACTATCTGTCCAAGAGTTTCATAGGGATGGCAGTACCGGCGCTCGCAGAAGCGCCGCTTATGAAAACTGGCGTCCCAAACTGAAACAAACCCCACCAGACTATAAACCGCGTCATCCCGGGCTTGACCCGGGATCCAGTTTTTTAGAAAATACCACCTGACCCCGAAACAAAACACCCCCAGACCAACAAGCGCGTCATCCCGGGCTTGACCCGGGATCCAGTCTTTTTAGGATTTTCCCACCAGTGTTCATACACTGCATATTCCACTTAACTGAATGCTGAAAAAACCAATTAGGAAAATAGCGCCAAGGCCAGCCAGTTGCCTTTGACATTTAATGTTCACAACTTAAACAGTCTTTGCCCTCGTTTGAGAGAGTGAGCTAAGTCTATATTTTCCTTAGGTCAACCTTATAATTTATAAGGATGACCTAAGGATGATGGCACCAAACGCTGTAGCAGCAAGGGAGGGCGCTATGAAGGATTATGCGGATTATTGCTGTTGTTTTTGGTGAATGTAATTCTATATTGTTTGCTTTATTTATGAATGATAGTGAAAAGGTGGAAAGGTGCCCGTAGCAAGTCTCACCAGACTATATACTGCGTCATCCCGGGCTGCCGGGGCTCCTATTGGGGTGGCAAAGTCCGTTTGCCACAGAGACCGGAGGTCTCTCCCAAACAGGCAACTCCGTTGCCTCTGCCGAACAGACATCGGCAGCCCAATACAGCGGCAATCCGCGCCTTTTATCCGCGTATATCTGCGTGACCCGCGTGAACCGGAATCCAGTCTTTTGTGAGAGTCCGCAAAAAAGGCGGTTCAGCGACCGCCTGTACAAGAATTGTTTGGAGTCCAAGCCAGCCCTGGGAGTGGCGAAAAGCGGGCAATCCCGTTGCCGGCTTGAACTCCAAACCCGCGTGAGCCGCTATTCGTTCCGCGGAGCGGGGAGCATGATCACGCTCAGTTTATTGCGGTCGAAGGTCAGATACTTTTTGGCAGTCTTCGCCACGGCCCTACGGTCGATCTTGTCCACCAGCGAGGGCATGGCGAGGAATCCTTCCAGGGGTTTCTTTTGCCAGACGCTGTTGTAGATCTGGTTTAGCCAGTAGTAATTGGTGCGCAGGTCTTCCTCAAGGGTTTTGGTCAGGGTGGCTTTGGTGGAGACCAGGTAGCGGTCGTCGATATAGCCCGCCCTGATGCTGTCCAGGGTGGCAAAGATAGCCCGGTTGAGTTCTTCCACCCGGGCTGGCGAACAGGCCATCATGCTGGAGAAGGTGAGGCTGGGCTTGGGATAGCGTTCCTTGCCTGGCCAGGCATAGATTAGATAGACGCCGCTCAAATCCTCGCGGATGTTTTCGCGCAGCTTTTCATTGAGCACCAGGGTGAGGGCGTTGAGGTTCATATCGTTTTGGGGAGTGGCTTTATAGCCGCAGTTGGTCACGTGGGAAACGAAGCTGCGGTCGCTTTCGCCCTTGCGGAAAAGCTCCAGTTTCTGGCCTTTGAACAATCTGACGCCGGCGTCCACGATCCTGTCTTTGCGCCGGGCTTTGGGGAGGTTGGCCAGATAGCGGTTAGCGCAATCCAGCAGTTGCTGCTCGTCATAATTGCCCACAAAGATGAAGGTGAAGTCGGAAAGGTCGGCAAAGCGGTCAAGATAGATCTGCTCCATGCGCCGGAGGTCTATCCTGTCCAGGTCTTCCACCGTGATGGGGCGGCGATAGGGGCTGTGGTCATACATGGCGGAACCGAGCTTGTCCCCAAAGACCTGCTGGGGGTCGAGTTCGCGGTTGGCGAGACGGCTGCGGTAGCGCTGGATGAAGGACTCGAAGTCCTTCTGGTTGAAGCGGGCGTTGGTGGCGTACTGGTGGATAAGCTGAAACATCAGCTCCATGTCCTTGGGCGAGCACTGGCCGCTCATCCCCTCGGAGTAAAGCCCCAGGCTGATGCCTGCATAGGCCACCTTACCGGCGGTGGCTTTCTGCAAGGACATGGCGTCAAACTTGCCAAATCCGGAATCGCGCACATAATCCGCCAGTAAGCGGGCGGCGGGGACGTCCTCCGCAGGATACCGGGAGTAGCCGCCGGGGCTGACGGCTTGGAAGAGCAGCTCATCGGCCTTGAAATCGGTCTTTTTGCCATAGACCACGATGCCGTTGGCAAGCTCCCATCTGTGGATGCCGGAGCGGGGATAGTATTTTTCCTTTTTTAGGGGCAGGGGAGCGGGGATGGGATCCAGCAGGGGTTCGTCCAGAGCCACGTCCTCATAGGGTTCCAGTTCCAGTTCGCCCACCTCCGCGGCAATCTGCAGCAGACGCTGGTCGTCCGGATATTGCAGGCCTTCCCTGGCAGGCACGCCCAAGGCGATGACCATGTTGTTCTCGGGCACCAGTTCGCCCACCAGGCTGTTGACCGTGTCCAGATCGATTAGCTGGAGCAGCGAGCCGAGCAAATCATATTCCTGTTGGGGGCTGAGCAGGGGACGCTGGTTGGCGATGCAGTCGATGATCTCCCAGGCGATGTCGCCGGATTCGCGGGTGTCGCTGTCCGCCAGTTGGGATTCCGCGCCGCGCAGGAGGTCGAGTTTGGCGCGGTCAAGTTCGCTCGCCGTGAAGCCGTGGCGATGAACGCGTTCCGCCTCGGTAAGCATGGTGGTGAGGGCTGCCTCAGCTTTGCCTTCGCCAAACATGGAGACCAGCATGGATTGAGACATGGTGCGCAGGGTGGGGTATTCGTAGGAAAAGGCGAAGGAGAAGGGCGGATCGGCCTCTTTGCTTTTTTCTTCCAGGCGGGAGTTGAGCATGGTGTGGAAGAGGTTGCGGGCAGTTGCATCAAAGTATTGGGGGATGGTCTGCACGCGGCGCACATCCTTTTGCCAGGAGACGGAGAGCAGGTTGCGGGAATATTCGGGATCGGTCGCCACCACGGCGCGGGGCAGGGGATGGTCTGGAACCTCGAAATCCTGGCGCGGGCGGGGATCATCCCGTTTGGGGATGGGGCCAAAGAACTCCCGCACCAAAGCGAGCATATCCTGGGGGTCAAAATCGCCCACGATCACCACGCTCTGGAGGTCAGGCCGGTACCAGTCGCGGTAAAAGCGGCGGATAGTCTCCGGAGTGAAGGTGCTGAGCACCTCATAGGTGCCGATGGGGGCGCGTTCCGCGTAGCGCGATCCGGCAAAGACCACGGCGTTCTGGGCGTCCCGGATGCGGGTGTTGGCATCCTGTCCCATGCGCCATTCCTCGATGATCACTCCGCGTTCGCGCTCGATCTCGGCGGGGTCAAAACTCACCTGGGAAGCCATGTCGGACATGATCAGCAGCCCCTTGCGCAGTTGCTCGCGGTTGGTTGTGGGCAGACGGAAGGTGTAGGCGGTGAAGTCGTAGCTGGTCATGCCGTTGAGGCCATTGTAATAGCCCATGCCGATGGAGGAGAGGTATTCCACCATCTCGGTGCGGCCGAAGTGTTTGGTGCCGTTGAATGCCATGTGTTCCGTGAAGTGCGCCAGGCCGCGCTGGTCTTCGTCTTCGTTCACGGAGCCCACATCCACATAGAGGCGCAGCTCGGCGATGCCTTCCGGGCGCGGATTGCGCATGATGTAATAGCTGAGGCCGTTCTCGAGCTTGCCCGAGAGGAGATTGGGGTCCTGCTCCAACTGGACGGGTATGTCCTGGGGGCGGGGAACGAGTTTGCCGGTAGCCTGCAGAAGTGTGAACAGCAGCAGGATCAGGATGAGCGGGATGAACTTTTTCATATAGTGTTACTCCAGTGGAGATGTTATGTAATTTGCGCGCAGGAGTGGGGTTGGGCTATTGCCGGGGTTTCCTTTTCCCCTTTTATTAGCGCCAATTTGTGTGCTGCGGGAATCATTCGGTCATTCGCTGGGCGGATTGAGAGTGATCAGGAACATTTCGTCCACAGACAGGATGTTATTGGAGTCGCCATATACCAATTCAGTGTCGTCCTCGAAGGTGATCCTGGCGGTGTAGTAGAAGTTGTTGTTGGCAGTGGCGTAAGGCACGCGGCGATAACTGCTTTCGCCGGGAGCGATGCTGCCCAGATTGGCCTCAAAATACTCCTCGCCGTCCTTGTGCTTCCTCAATTCTGCTCTGCGCACAGTCTTGTCGCTGTTGTTCACCACCTTGAAGCAGGCGCGGTTGGGGGTCAGATATCCGGTTCGCCGTTCCCCTGCTTCCATGGTGAATTCGCTGCTATCCGTGGGACGCAGTTCGCCGTCTTCCTCATAGACCATCTGGTAGGTTTCGCCTTGCGCCCAAAGCTCCACTTCGCGCGTCACGTTGCTGTTGAAGATGTGTTCGCGGGCGGTGGAGAACTTGAAGGTGTGGGCTTCGCCCGGACCCAGTTCGATTTCGGGGCTGTCTTCCATGCGCACCCAAGCCAGGTGGCTGGTATCGTTCTTGATCCAATATTCCACCCCGGAGTCGCAGCCCGCCAGCATCAGCAGAGCCGCGAGGATCAGGATTATATGCAAGCTTTTCATGATCTCACCTCGTTTCTTTTGTGGATGCCAATATCGACTTTCGGCCAGGATACGTCAAGAAGAATGTTCTCAGAGGATATCCAGAATCAGTTCTTCCCGGGGCAGGGGTTCGGGGGCAATCCGGTATGCGGCGCGGATCAGTTCCACCACGGAAGGCGCCTGGGCTGAGTCGTTGCAAAGCAGTTCGCCCAAGGGATCGCCAGCCCGCACGTAGTCTCCGATCTTGGGGATGAGCAGGGCTCCGGCGCCGTAGTCGATCTGGTCTGAAACCTTCATCCTTCCGGCTTTGACACGCACCAGGGCATAGCCTATGGCGCGGCAATCGATGTGTTGGATGTAGCCGCTGTCCTGCGCAATGATGGGCAGTTTGCAGCCGGCTGTCCCCATCAGGCTGTAATCCTGGAGGACGCGGGGATTTCCGCCCTGGGCGATGATGATCTCCTCCAGTTTTTGCAGGGCTTTACCGCTGGAGACAGCGCCGTCAATGAGTTTGGCTGCTTCCCCGGAGTCGGAGGCCAGGCCGGAGCTAAGCAGCAGTTGCGAAACAAGTTCGGTGGTGAGCAGTTTGGTGTCCGGCAGGGGGTTGCCTTTCAGGTATTCGATGGCCTCGACCATCTCCAGGCCGTTGCCTACAGCCAGCCCCAGGGGGGAATTCATGTTCGAGAACACCACCCTGACTTTCTGGCCAAAGCTCTCTCCGGTGGAGACCAGCAGGGCAGCCAGTTCGCGGGCATGCTCGAGGTCAGGCATGAAGGCTCCGCTGCCCACTTTGAGGTCGATCACCAGATGCCTGCCGCCTTCGGCGATCTTTTTGCTCATGATGCTGGCGGTGATGAGGCCGGGGCTTTCCACCGTGGCGGTCACATCCCGCAGGGCATAGATGCGGCGGTCGGCGGGCACCAGTTCGTCGGATTGCCCCACCAGGGCGAAGCCGTGCTTTTCCACCAGGGCCTTGAACTCGTCAATGCCATACTGCACGCGGAAGCCGGGGATGGATTCCAGCTTGTCCAGGGTGCCACCCGTGTGCCCCAATCCGCGCCCGGAGATCATGGGCACGCTCAGTCCCAAAGCCGCCGCGATGGGGGCCAGCATCAGGCTGATCTTGTCGCCCACGCCTCCGGTGGAATGTTTGTCCGCCACCAGCAGAGCGTCGGGAAAAGACAGGCTGCTGCCGCTGTCGATATAGCTTTTGGTGAGCGCTGCGATCTCGGAGGCTTCCAGTCCCTGAAAGTAGATCGCCATCAGCAGGGCGCTCATCTGATAGTCCGGAATCCTGCCTGCCATGAAGCCGCGGATGAATTGCGTGATCTCGCCCGGGGAGAGGGTCTGCCCCCTGCGTTTGGCGAGGATCAGCTCAACTGGATTATAATTGCTCATAAAGAAAGTCCTTTAGCTTGCCACCAGCTTCTCGCGGATGTAGCCGCTGAAGATGTCCATCACCCACACCACCAGGGCGATCAGCCACATGATGAGGCCCACGTTGCGCCAGGCAAGCATCTGCTGTTGCTGGTTGAGCGCCAGGCCGATGCCGCCTCCGCCCACGAAACCGACGATGGTCGCCATGCGCACGTTGATGTCCCAGCGGTAGATGGTGAACGCCAGATAGGGCGCCAGGATCTGGGGTGTGACGGCATAACGCCAGACCTGCAGGGTGGAGGCTCCGGTGGCTTTGATGGCTTCCACCGGGCCGGGATCGATGTTTTCTATCTGTTCGGAATAAAGCTTGATCAGGGAGGCGATGGAGTGAATCCACAGCGCCAGCATCCCGGCAAAAGGCCCGATGCCCACCCAGACGCAAAAGATGATCGCCCAAACGATCGCTTCGATGGAGCGGAAGACCGTGGACACGGTGCGGACAACGATGTAGGCGATCCTGCCCGGCAGGCTGCCATACATCAGGTTTTTGGCGGCGAAAAAGCTGAAAATGAAAGCGAAGGGGATGGCAAAGACCGTCGCCAGCAGCGCCAGATAGATGGTCTCCGTGAGGGCTGCCAGCATCGGCACCAATTCCTTGGGATTGGGATTGAAGATGCCTTTCAGGATATTCTTGGTGTTGGCTGCCTGGGTGAAGAAAGCCACCGGCTTCACCTCCACGATGATCCAGCCGACCATAAAGCTGATCAGGATGCCGAGGGCGGCCTCGATCTTCCAGAGCCCGCCCCGTTCCCCGCCCGGAGAAAGGGCAAGCTTGCCTCCCAAGCTGTGAGATAGGCAGCCGGGAAAAAGCACGACCAACGCCGGTGCGCCCAGGATCGCCCAGGCAGGCACGGAAACTCCTCCCAGGCGCAACAGCAGCCAGGCCGAGCAACCCAGGATATAGAGCCAGAACAGATATTCGATCGCCAGCGCTTTTAGATACTTCATGGGCGGTACCTTCCCCGCTCCGCGTTATCGGTCAAGGTTTTTTTTGGAACCCGGTGCGTCCGCGGCATATTTGTCTTGACATCTGACGGGCAACCATTATTCTTCAATTGATGGATGAGAAATAGCGCAAAGCCGGGTGATTATCTTTCTGGTGTGTTATCCTAAGTTCATGTATGAAAAGGGATAAGGATTTCGCAAGATGTTAATTTAACAAGGCGGCACAAGGTATGAAGTTATACGGTTTCTACCTAAGGCATATCAGCCTCTTACGGAGCAACGCCGTTGTTTTCAGGTGGCTGTTTGGATATACCCCCGCGAAGGCTCTTTGGGGCCAATACTGGGATTGGACGACCATTACCCTGCGAACCGCGTTGCGCCGCCATCTAAAGCCGGATATGGCGCTGTTGGACATGGGCTGCGGCCCCTACGCGGTGCTGTCGCGCTTCGCGCGTGAAAAACTGCGCTGCAACGAGGTAACCGGAGCCGACCATTGCCAGGAACTGATCGATTACGCGAAACAGACCGACCCTGAGAGCGGGATCAAATATATCTGCAGTGACCTGTTTGACAACATCGATGGACGTTTTGCGCTGATCGCTTTCAACGCCCCCTACATCGATGAGGACAGCAGCGAACAAACGGTATTATTTCCCACCGCGCTGAACCGCAAGCGCTTTTGCGGAGGAAAGGGCGGAGTGCAAACGATAGCCCGCTTTTTGCGGGATGCCCCCGCTTATCTGCAACCGGGAGGGAAAATGCTTTTGGGAGTAAACCACTTCCATTCCGGCAGGGAAGCGGTGCGGGGCGAGATTTTCAAATCTGGGTTGAGAACCGTGGCAACCCTCAACAACCCTGTCACCAAATCCTGTGTTTATATCCTTATGGAGAAATGCGATGCGAAGATGTGAAAAGTGTCTGATGCCCGACAACCTTCCGGGCAGCGATTTTGACGCCGCCAATATTTGTTCTTGGTGCCGGACCGATTATCCCCCTTATGAAGCCAAAGGTGAAAACGCTTTGGCAAACAAATTCCGTGGTTTGGGCGCTCACGGTGGCAAAGCGGATTGCCTGGTGGGCTTGAGTGGCGGCAAGGACAGCACCTACGCGCTGTACCGCCTGGTAAAACACTATCGCCTGAAGGTCGAGGCTTTTATCTACACACACGGCGGCAGCAAGGACTTCTCCCTGCGCAATGCCAGAACGAGCTGTGAAAAACTGGGTGTTCCCTTGCACGAGGTGTCCTTGCCGGCAGATAAACACAAGAAAGCGTTCCTGCATTACTTCCGGGCCTGGCTGGCACATCCCAACGCCGTTTCCGCCGGCATGACCTGCGTGGCCTGCAAACACCTGCACATACTCGGTTCGCAGATCGCCGCCAGACGCGGAATCCCTTATGTGGTATGGTCTTCCACCCCGCTGGAGTATTCGCCTTTCCTGGCCATCAAGTACACTGGGGATAAACGGAATCCTTACAAAAGGGATGGCATGCTCCACAGCGCGCTGCAGATGGGAAAGGAAGTCATTCGCTCCCCCAGATTTGCCCGGGGCCTGCTTGCTGAACCCCACACCAGCATTTTCGGCTGCCTGGCGGTGTTTCCCAATTCTTCCTATCTCAGATTCAGATTCCCAAACCTCACCCCCCTCATGTTTTATGCCTACGAAAAATGGGATCCTCAGCTCATTCTGGATACCATCTGCACGGAATTGGACTGGCAGCTCCCATCTGAGATCAAAGAGGACTGGCACACGGATTGCGTTTTCAACATCTTCAAGGAGTATATGTTTCAGAAAATGTTGGGTGTGTCCTACACGGACGCGCACCTCAGCAACCAAGTCCGCAAAGGCTATCTGACCCGCGCCGAAGCGTGGCAGAAGCTATTGGAAAGCAAGCAATTCTACGCCGCTTCGCTCCTGCCCGCCCTGAAGTTCCTGGGAGCGGAAGACCTGATTCCGCAGATAGACCCGGGCTGTTTTGAGGTGCAAGCCTGAAGATGGTTATCCTGGGATTGAACGCCTTTGGTCAAAATCCCTCCGCTTGCCTGACGGTGGATGGTAAACTGCGGGCGTTTTCGCATGAGGAACGCTTTAACCGCCTCAAAGGCTCGCATGGCTTGTTCCCCGCGCATGCTACTTCCTGGTGCCTGGCATCACAGGGAATCGATATCGGAGAGGTGGACAGGATCGCCATCAACTGGGACTGCCACAAATACCCGTTTGCCGAGCTGCGCAACCTTGCCTCCACGGCGCTGAAGGGCGCTTTACGCAGGAAACCGGAACGCGGGGTCGGGTCAAGCGGCGACGGGATGGGCGGGGTGATAAACTATTTGAACCTCTACCGTCCTGCCTACTATCAAAGCATGGTTTATGCCGCCTTGCGGGAATGTGGCTTCCGGGGCAGGCTTCCCGGGCTGGTATATGTCAACCATCACCTCAGCCACGCCTATCAGGCATATTACCAGTCAGGTTTTGGCGACACCCTGGTTTTGGTGGCGGACGGGCATGGCGAAGAAAGCTGCGTTTCGGGTTATACCGTCCGCGGAGGGAAGTTTTCCCGCATCCTGCACTATCCCGTTCCTTATTCCCTGGGCTGGTTCTATGGCGGCTTTACGGCATACTTGGGTTTTCATGCCAACCGCGATGAAGGAAAACTGATGGGGCTGGCGGCGTATGGCGAGGCAGGCAAAGCCGACAATCCCTGGCCGCAACGCCTGGACAGGATTCTGAAAGTCAAAAGCGGCGGGTTTGATCTTGACCCCTATTTCTTCAAGATGGGCGGCAATTATCATCACTCCCGCTACACCGACGCACTGGTAAAGTTCATTACAGATTATGACCCGGACTTGCGTCCCATTGGAATAGGCGAAAAGACTCAAATCGATGGACAGGAGGCCAACCGCTATCTCCTGCCCCAATACATAGAACTGGCCTATGCCGTGCAGACCCGCCTGGAGGAAGCCCTGCTGGCGCTGGTTAAGAACATGCGGAACCAAACTGGCTTAAACAGGATTTGCCTGGCGGGGGGAGTATTTATGAACTGCAAGGCCAACCACGCCATAGCCCAAACGCCGGGGATAGATAAGGTCTTCATCCATCCGGCTGCTTCTGATGACGGATCTGCCATTGGCGCGGCTTATTGGGTTTCCAGGCAGTTGGGAGCGGATACCAGGGATCCTTTGCGGCATGTCCAATATGGCGCTTCCTTCAGCAATGAAACTGTGCAAAAAGCGCTTGATGTTTGCGGCGTCGAATATCGCGCTTTGGACGATACAGCCGCTACCACCGCCAAGCTGCTCGCGCGGGGAAAGGTCATTGGCTGGTTTCAGGGTGGCGCGGAAATGGGAGCCAGGGCTTTGGGAGGCCGCAGCATCATCGCCTGTCCCGACAAGGCGTCTGTCAAGCAGGTGTTGAACTCCAGTGTCAAATTCCGGGAAACCTGGCGTCCCTATTGCCCCTCCTTACCCGGGGAAAACCAGAAGGACTATCTGCGGGACAACGCCCTCCTGCCTTACATGATAAGGGCTGATCAGGCCACGGAACTACTGGCAAAGCAGGCTCCTGCCACAGTGCATGTGGATAACACGGTGAGGCCGCAAACGGTGGATCGGCAGACCCTTCCTCTCTGGCATCGGCTGATCTGTGAAACCGGAAAACTGACTGGCGTTCCGGTCTTGCTCAACACCTCTTTCAATGTGAGAGGCGAACCCATTGTCAATTCTCCCTTTGACGCCATCCGCACCTTCTTTTCCACAGGACTCGATACCCTGGTCATGGGTGATTATCTGGTCTTGAAAAAGAGAGGCGAATAACAGGTTTATCCCCAATTACGCTGTTTTAGACCATTGCATGAACGCCGTTTCTGCCCTTGAGGTGAAAGACAGGCACCCGACCCAAAAACAAAACACACCAGACCAAAAACCGTGTCATCCCGGGTCAATTAGTTCTCGCAGATAAACGCAGATAAAAGGCGCAGATTGCCGCGGATTGGGCTGCCGAAGTCCGTTCGGCAGAGGCAATGGAGTTGCCTGTTTAGAAGAGACCTCCGGTCTCTGTGGCAAACAGACTTTGCCACCCCAGGGCACTGGATCCCGGGTCAAATCACCCCACCAAACCGCTACGCGCTTTGGCGAGGACCACGACAGCCCGGGATGACACGGCTTTGCGGTTTGGTGTGCTGTGTTTTGTAGTCGGGTGGTTGTTTTTTAGCTGGACACTCGCCCATATTCTGTTCTTTTAATTCGTGTTAATTTGTGTAATTTGTGGATGATTATTATAAAAGACTGGATCCCGGGTCGCTGCCCGGGATGACACGGTGTGGTAGTCTGGTGGACTTGTTTCAGGACACGTTACGGGGGAACCTTTCCACCTTTTCACCTTTCCACATAATACCCACAACCATCTCCATAATCCTTCATACCGCCCGCCTTTGCTGCTACTGCGTTTGATGCCATCATCCTTAGGTCATCCCTCACCAGGTTAAGGATGACTGCCGGAAGACCACAGGCAAGCCAGGTTTTGCAAATGAGGCCCACCCTCCCCCCATAATATATAGGTGCTATGATTAGTGGAAAGGTGTATTTTAGCTGGAAAGGATTATAGAACGCGGATAACAGGATCGACTGGATCCACAGGATATAGATTGGGAAAGACCATTGGTGAAATGGCGCTCGCTAAACAGAAACAAAGCACACCAGACTATAAAACCGTGTCATCGTAAAAGGAGCCGTCCTGAAATACAAGGTTAAATATAAAATAAATCTTGACATATCAGAGCAACAAAATAAAAGTTGATTTGCATCTGGATACTCGCGCAAAAGGATGGAAGCACCATGAACAAAGTGTTGTCAATTATGGTTGTTGCAGTCGTCCTGATTTTGCTCATGTCCTGCGGCAGTTACAATCCGGTACTGCCGGAGCTGCCGTTGGAGGAGTTCAGTTTTCAGGAGGACAGGATCCCCCTCGCGGGTGAAGAGTATATCTATCGGCAGAGCATAAGCATCGATAGCGAGAACCAGGAAGGCAGCCTTTTTGCCTTCCGCCTCAGCACCCTCACGGGCGCGCAGCCCCAGGGCTGTTTCGCCGATGATGAGGGCTGGCTTTACCACCGGACGGCGGGTGCCGATCCATCGCTTCCGCCCACCCAGGACGAGTATGAACAATATTCATCCACCTATGTGGGCATCAAACACAGCCAAAACGGAGCCAACGCGGTGCTGCTGGGCTTTCCGCTCTCCTGCATGGAGCAGGCGGATGCGGCACAGGCGTTGCAACAGCTTTTGGCAAGTATATAAGGAGAACGAAAATGAAACGCTATCTTGTTATACTGGCATTTCTCTGCTGCGCCGTTCTGTTGGCCAAACCAGTGCAGGAAGGGGACGACCGCGCCATGAAAATTGGCAGCCACAAGGCGGGCAGCTTCTCTCTGGGTGTTAGTAATTACGGCTTTTGCCAGGACTTGTTCTATCCTGCCGGCGGCGGGGTGAAATACCTGTACAAAGGCGCGCCCTGGATTTCCGCCAAAAAATACCGGCGGGATGAACTGGGCAGGCAGCTCTACTGGATGTCAGCCACTCCTGGCCTGGGCAATTTCGAAACAGTCGCATACGGTTCGCCGGATTGGCAGCCCTGGATGAGGCCGGTGGTGGATACCCTCACCACGGTCGGCTTCGACGGCGACTATGATCTCTATGAATTGCTTCCCGCCTACAATCCTCTGTCGTATGCCAACACGAATATCGCGAATTTCAATTATTACAACGCTCAGGATATGGTGCTCAAAAGCATCCTGGGCAACCCTCCCCCCCGCCCGTTCAGCTATCCCGACCCTCTGGGCAACTACTGCTTCAGCAGCCCCCAGCCAGGATTCTTCCACACACCGGGCTTCGAGACCAACTCCGCCTATTTCTATGACTTCTGCCCCTTTGGCACTCCGGGGGACAGGGATTTTGGCGTCAGCCGCTCGCTAAACACTCATGTTCCATTGGGAGTGGCGGTGCACCGGGAGTCCTACGCCTGGAACCTGCTGGGTTACGACAGGCTGGTGATATTCAAAAACACGATTTACAACACCAGCACGGTCGATACGCTGTTCGATCTCGCCCTGGCGGAATATGTGGATTCCGATGTCATGGAAGACGGCTCCGACCAGCCGTGGGGCGCTGCCGACGACGTGAGCGGCTATTACAAGGGGCCGGGTTATGAATTTGCCTATACCCGCGATGCCGACGGCGATGACGGGGTCGCGCCCGGCTGGCTGGCCCACAAAATCATCGCGCCGGCTGATAACCGTTGCGCCTGGTTTTGGAAAGCGGGCGACGGGCCTAACGACCATAACCCGCTGTCTTTCATCTATGCACCCCGCCTTACCGCCAACGAAAAATACCATCTTGCCACAGGCAGGAATCCGAACTTCAACAACTTTGAACCTCTCCGGCCGGAAGAGCCTGATGTGCATCATTATGAACAGCCTGACCCCAAAGATACCCGCTTTTTGAACGCGGTTTACGGGAATCAGTCCGGGACAGGGTCAGGACAGCCGCTGCATCTCGCTCCCGGAGCAAGCCTCAGCTATTACAGCGTCTATTTCATGGGCAGCAGCTTGGAAGACCTCAAACAGCAATCCCTGGCCATCGAAAGCTTCATCGAAGGCGGCTTGCAGATCGGGGACACCGCCGGCCTCGCCTGCATCCCCTATCTGTTTCCCCTCAGATACGGTCTGGACAGTTTCACCCTCTTCTGGCACAGCTATACCGATCCGGACCACTTTGAAGTGAAATACAAAGTTTACGATGACTCCGCCTCCACCTGGACATCCATCAGCCTGCCCGGCTCCACGCGCAGCTATACCCTGGGCGGCCTGGATCCCGATATCTGGTATCAGATCAAGGTGGCTTCCATCTACAACCCCGGACCCGATGAAGTCTATCTGGAAAGCGAGACCCGGCTGGTCAACCTCAACAATCCCGCCGCCGTGGAAGACGAAACCCTGCCTCCACCTCTGACCCTGAAAAGCTGGCCAAACCCCTTCAACCCCGAGACCAGCATCGCCTTTGAACTGCGTGACGCTGGCCGCGCCAAACTGGCCATCTACAACGCCAAAGGCCAGAAGGTGCGCGTCCTGCTGGATCAGGAACTGCCTTCCGGACGCCAGGTGAGAGTCTGGGACGGACGGGACGACTGGGGCAGGCCTTGCGCCTCGGGTGTCTATTTTGCCCGCTTGAGCCAGGGAGATCACACCCAGACCCGTAAGATGCTGCTCCTCAAGTAAAAGCATTTCAAAATCAAGTGTGTTCAAGGCGGGATGGCCAGATTCGTCCCGCCTTTGTTTTCGGTTTGATAGCAGCCTTCTTTCGTGTTCCGCCTTTGCTGGAGCAGGAAAGTTCTTGACAAGATTTGCCCCGTCCTCACTATTTACTCACCAACTCAAAACGAGGTGTGACATGCAAAGATTGATTATATTCAGCACCCTGCTGTTGTTTGCCCTGCTGGCGGCGTCCTGTTCGGAAAGGATCATAGAGCCGCTTCAGGTGATCGTTCCCAAGATCAACGCCCCGGATTTCTTCAGACCCGGCGAGCACATCACCATTGTCTGCGAGACGGAAAACGCCGTCATCCGCTACACCGTGGATGGCAGTATCCCCACCGAAAACTCTCCCCGTTACGGCGGGATGCTCACCATCGGAGAAGCGCCGCTCACCGCGGAGCATGTCACCCTCAAAGCCAAAGCCTTCAAACAGGGCATGACCCCCAGCGAAGTGGCCACCCTGGAATATGATATTGAATACTTTGTAACCGTCGCCACGCCAAACATCTACACTCCCGGCATGAGCGCCACCATCTCCACTCTGGACAACATCTCCATCACCTGCGGCACCCTCGGAGCCACAATCCGCTATACCCTCGACGGCAGCGATCCGGACTCCGAATCCACCCAATACACCGGCATCTTCAATATCCCCACCCCCGGTGTTTATACCATCAAAGCGCGAGCTTTCAAAACCAGCTTCAATCCCAGTGAAATAGCCGCCCGCGAGATCACCGTCACAGAGCCGCTCATCGTGGAAACGCCAAGCTTCAGCCTGCCCGACGGCAGCTACAACGGCAACGTCCAGATCGTTATCAGTTGCGCCACCACCGGTGCCCTTGTACGCTATACCACCGATGGATCGGAACCAGACGCCACCTCCACGCCCTACACCCAAGCGCTCATCCTGGGTGACATCACCACTGACAGCGTCACCCTCAAAGCCAAAGGCTTCCGAGAGGGGATGACCCCCAGCGCGACCGCCACCGCCAACTATAGCCTGGAGTGATATACAGACCTATCAAGTCAGTTTTGTAAGGGTGGAAAGGTTCCTTGTGGTGGTGAGGTGGTGTCGTGATGACGTGATGATAGAACGCGGATGACAGGATCTTTGAAGGTGGAAAGGTGAAATGGTGGAAAGGTTCCCCAGAAACAAACTACGTCAGACTATTTGCCGTGTCATCCCGGGCAAGCCGGGGTCCTCGACGGATCGGCAACGATCCGGTGGGGTGGGATAGCTTGACCCGGGATCCAGTCTTTTAAAGCCTCAAGCTACTACCCTACTCAGAAACAAACCGTCCCCCACAATCCCAATCCGCGCTCATCCGCGCCTTTTATCCGCGTAAATCTGCGTGAACCGTATGACCCGGGATCCAGTGTCCTGGGGTGGCAAAGTCCGTTTACCACAGAGACCGGTGGTCTCTTCCAAACAGGCAACTCCGTTGCCTCTGCCGAACGGACTTCGGCAGCCCAATACCGCCGTCACAGCAGCACGCAGGACAACTGCCGGCGCAGCAACTTGCCGCCTGAGGCGGGACGGGATTCCCAGAGGAGCAGATAGACGCCCCGGGGCAGCAGTTTTCCGCCGGAAGAGCGGCCATCCCAGGCCAGGCTGCCGCTGGCGCCCAGGCTGATGTTGTCCGCCAGCACGCGCACCCGGTTTCCGGCGCGGTCGAAGACGGAGCAGGAAACGTGGTTGGAGGGGCTTTGCAACTGGTAAAACAGCTCGATACGCTCTCCGGAGCGGGGATCGCAGGGGCTGCCAATCAGCTTGAGCGAGCCGCTGAACTCTGGCGCGGGCGGGGCAACGCTGTTGGCGCGGCCAGGGGTGCCGGAGCCATCCAGGCAGGGACGCCAGAGGCCGGCGTTTTGCGGGTCAAGTTCCAATGACTTTCCCCGCGGGGCGGACTGTCCGGCATAGTTCATCTGATCCAGCAGAACTTCATCCGCCGCATACAGATACAGGCTGTCTCCCGTGTTGTTGAGGGGAGTCCAGCCGTTCACTTCCACCAGGGCGCTGTCCGGGCAATCCGGCCAGGCGGCCAGAAAGTCCTCCGCGGAACCGCAAAGCACGTAGTAGCCTTCCTCCGGGGGCAGGGAAAAGCTGAAGTGGTTATCCCCTGCGTCGCGCAGCAGATAGTCCGCGCGGCTGGCGCTCCCGGGTTGCCAAATCTCGATCCATTCAGGCGTTCCGGGCGCGGGGTCATACATCAGTTCATTCAGCCGGACATTGCCTGTCTCCTGCTGCAAGAGATTGCATGAGAAGCGGTTGTTCTCCGGGACAGGGTCTCCGGGCAGGTCAAGAATCAGTTCCACCAGATGGTTTTGCTCATCCTGCACGGGCAAAAAGTTCATAAAATAGAGCGAATCCCCCGCCGCGAGGAAGGTGATGTTTTCCTGCCCCACCTGGACGCCATCCAGCAGGGTGCGGAGGGTCGCGGTCTGCTGGGGCGGATGGGCGGAAAGGTTTTTGACCCAGCAGTCGAGCAGCCATTCACCGGATTCCTGCCAAAGCTGGACATGCAGCAGGGCGAAATCAGCCCTGACGGGATTGGGCAGGCCGGGCGAAGGCAGCGCCTCCAGGCAGAAATCCAGCCCGCAGTCGTCGGTGTCGGTTCCATTTGGCAAGCGGACAAGGGAGTAACCGTCGGGGCATTTGGGGGCGAAGGAAACGGCAGGCTGGCCGGAATCATCGGGCAGGGCGTTGATGTTAGGCTGGCCATAGACCACGGTGTCCGTGTAGCCGCCATCCGGCGAGAGATAGCGCACGCCGTCGGTCTCGGAGGTGGCGTTTTGCAGGTCGAGGTTGGCGGCGGTCAGTTGTGCCTGCTCCACCTGTGATTCGCCCAGCAGCAGATAGCGTCCGGCGCGCAGCACGAAGGAGGGGAATTCGTAAACCTCGGCAAACTGGCTGCCTCCGCGCAGAATCTTTGCCCCCGCCAGGTTGACGTCCTGGCCGCCGGAGTTGTATAGCTCTATCCACTCCTTGTGGTCGTCCGCTCCGGCGGGATTGCAGCAGACTTCGTTGATCAGCACCCGGGCGCCCAGGCAGCCGCAGGAGGCCAGCCAGAGCGACAGCAGGCAAAGCCTGAAAACCAACGCCACATCGCCGCGCATGGGAAACCGGAGCTTAGTGCAGGTCGAGCTGGCTGGGCTCGATGTCCCAGATGTCCACGGCATATTCGCGGATGGCGCGGTCGGAACTGAATTTCCCCACCCGGGCGATATTGAGGATGGCTTTGCGTGCCCAGGCGTCGCGGTCTTGATAGAGGGCATCGATGCGGCAGGAAGCATCCAGATAGGAGCGGAAATCCGCCAGGATGCAGTAGGGGTCGCCGTCGCGCAGCAAGGAGTTGACGATAGGCTCGAAAATGCCGGGTTCCCGCGGGGAAAAGAGGTTGCCGGATATGGCGTCGATGGCGGCGCGCAGTTCCTCATCTCCGTGGTAATAGTCCAGGGGCTGGTATCCGCGCTGGCGCAGCTCCGCCACTTGGGCTGCGTCCATCCCGAAGATGAACATGTTTTCCGCGCCGATCTCCTCCACCATCTCGATGTTGGCGCCGTCCAGTGTGCCCAGGGTGAGGGCGCCGTTGAGGGCGAACTTCATGTTTCCGGTGCCGCTGGCCTCATATCCGGCGGTGGAAATCTGTTCGGACACATCCGCCGCGGGGATGATCTTTTCCGCCAGGGAAACGCAGTAGTTGGGCAAAAAGACCACTTTCAGGCGGTCTGCCACATCGGGATCGCCGTTGACCACATCGCCCAGGTTGTTGATCAGCTTGATCAGCCATTTGGCAAGGAAGTAGCCCGGGGCGGCCTTTCCGGCAAAGATCACGGTGCGCGGGACGTAGTCCCCGAGGGGATTCCGCTTGATGCGCAGATAGCGGGCGATGGTTGCCAGCACGTTGAGAAGCTGGCGTTTGTATTCGTGCAGGCGCTTGATCTGGACGTCAAAGATGCTCTCGATGGGCACCCGGATGCCCGTTTCGCGATAGATGTGGCGCGCCAGCTCGCGTTTGTTGATGGCTTTGATCTCCAAAAAGCTTTCGCGGAACTCCGGATCGTCCACATACTGCTCGATGCCGCGGATGTAGTCCAGGTTTCCCACCCAGCTTTCGCCGATGTGCTCGGTGATCAGCGACGCCAGATGGGGATTGCAGGCGCGCAGCCAGAGGCGGGGCGTGATGCCATTGGTCTTGTTCTGGAAGCGTTCGGGATACATCGCGTAAAAATCGGGGAAGATACGTTCGCGGATGATGCGGGAGTGCAGTTCGGCGACTCCATTCACCGCGTGGCTGCCGTGCAGGCAGAGGTGCGCCATGCGCACTGCTTTGTCCGGCCCCTCGTCTATGATGCTGAGGCTGCGCATCTTGTTGATGTCGCCGGGATAGAGGCGGGTCACCTCGCCCAGGATCAGGTTGTTGATCTGGTAGATCAGCATCAGATGGCGGGGCAAGAGTTCTTCAAAGAGCGAGACGCTCCACTTTTCCAGGGCTTCCGGCAGGATGGTGTGGTTGGTGTAGCTGAAGCAGCGGCGGGTGATATCCCAGGCCCGCTGGGGCACCAGGTTTTCCTCATCGATGAGGATGCGCATCATCTCCGGAATGGCCAGGGCGGGATGGGTGTCGTTTAGCTGGATGGCAACCTTGTCCGGCAGCTCGTCAAAGCAGTCGTGATCCTGCTTGAAAGCGGCAAAGATATCCTGCAGGGTGGCGCTCACGAAGAAGTATTCCTGCTCCAGGCGCAACACCTTGCCCAGATGGAAATTGTCGTTGGGATAGAGCACCTTGGAGATGTTTTCCGAGATGTTTTTCCCCTCCACGGCACGCACGTAGTCGCCGCTGTTGAAATAGTCGAAGTCAAATTCATCGGTGGCGGTGGCTTGCCAGAGGCGCAGGCTGTTCACGTTGTCCACCTTGTATCCGGGGATGGGGATGTCCCAGGCCACGGCCATCACGTCTTTGGTGTCCACCCAACGCTGCTGCACGCGTCCATCCGGCAGGGTGTCGCTGAGCACTTTGCCGCGGAAGCGCACCCGGTAGGTGATATCCGGGCGCTTGATCTCCCAGGGGCAGCCTTTCTTGAGCCAGTGGTCGGGTTCCTCCACCTGATAGCCCTGCACTATCGACTGCTTGAAGATGCCGAACTCGTAGCGGATGCCATAGCCATAGGCGGGATAGGCCTGGGTGGCGAGGGAATCCATGAAACAGGCGGCCAGGCGCCCCAAACCGCCGTTGCCAAGGCCCATGTCCGGCTCCAGTTCCGCGATGTCTTCCAGGTCGTAGCCAAATTCCTTGAGCAGGTCGTAGCTGTTGTTGTATTCGTCCAGATTGATGAGCGTATTGCGCAGCAGGCGGCCCATCAGGAACTCCATCGAGAGATAGCAGACCTTTTTCACGTCCCGCTTGCGGTATTCATATTGAGTGCGTAGCCAGCGCTCAATGAGGCGGTCTCTCAGGCTCAGGCTCAGGGCGTAATAGACGTCCCAGGGCTGCACCGTGGTGGTGTCCTTGACCAGGGAGTATTCCAGATGTCCCAGGAACAGGCTTTTGATGTCTTCGCTGCAGCTTTCCGCTTTATCTGTAAAGAATATGGACTTATAATCGTTTTTGGGTATGAAACCTTCTTTCATTGGGGTCCTCAGGTGTTTTTAACGGAGTTCACCTGTCCACGGGCGGGGCATGCGTGTCAAGGCTTTTTTTGCGGAAACAACCACCTGACCACGAAACAAACCGTCCCCAGACTACACACCGTGTCATCACGGGCTTGACCCGGGATCCAGTCTTTTAGAATAATCATCCACAAATTACACAAATTAACACGAATTAAAATAGGATACAAGGACAAGCGTCCAACCCAGAAACAAGCACCAGATCCGAAACAAGTCCCACAAGATGCCAAAGTGTGTCATCCCGGGCAAGCTACGCTTGACCCGGGATCCAGTCTTTTGAAATACAAAAACAAGCACCGGATCCCAAAACAACCGTGCCCCATAACCACCGCGCTCATCTGCGTGAACCACATGACCCGGGATCCAGTGCTTTGGGGTGGCAAAGTCCGTTTGCCACAGAGACCGGAGGTCTCTTCCAAACAGGCAACTCCGTTGCCTCTACCGAACAGACTTCGGCAGCCCCAGCCCGAAACCGCCCCCAAAAAACACCAATCCGTGGCAATCCGCGCCTTTTATCCGCGTAAATCAGCGTGAACCGCATGACCCGGGTTCCAGTCTATTAGTGCATCATACAGAAGTATCCCCATACTTGGAGATCAGATCCTCGAACAACCAGGGTTTCTTCAGTTGGGCTATCCACTCCGTAGAGATGGAATCCGCACCATAGAGCAGTGCCGCCAGGCCTCCGGTGATCGCGCCTGTCGTATCGGTGTCATCGCCCAGATTCACCGCTTTCAACACGGCGTCACGGAAACTGTCCGTATTTAACAGGCACCAGATACTGGCCTCCAGGCTGGATACCACGTAACCGCCGGAGTCGATCTCTTCCTCCGGCAAATTGCCCAGGTCACCGCTGAACGGCCTGGCGAGGGCTTTATACTCGGAAGCGGCGCAGTTCTGCTGCTCCATGAGGCTCAAAGTATCCCCGCGGGCGGACTGGAAGGCGGTGTATTTGTCTATGCCGCCAATGAGATACTCCCCCATCTTCAGATAGAAAAAACAGCACAGGGCCGATCTGATATGGGGATGGGTGAGCGCGCCGGCTCTGCGGATCAGGGCGAACTGCTCCGCCGCGTCTTTGCCCCTGATATACACCAGCAAAGGCAGGATGCGCATCAAGGCACCATTGCCGTTGCTCCATTCATTCGTGTCGTCGGCAAGGTTTTCCAGTTCGGCAAATCTGCCGCTAAGCAGTATAGACCGCACCCGGGCAAGGCTTTCAGTGGTCTGTCTGCCCACGTCAAAAGCGTGATCCCGGGCGGACAAATACCCCCGATCCAGCCAGGCGATGAACTTCTCCGCCTGGTCTTTCAGGTCGAAGCCCTGCAGCAGGCTTTCCGCCAGGCAGAGGGTGAGGGACGTGTCATCCGACCACATGCCTGTGACTTCGTTCCCCCAAGAGCGAATCTGCCCGCGCTCGTCCATATATTTGCCCATATCGACCACGGGACGCTTCTTGCGCTCTGACCTCGGCTCAAACTGGACAGGAAAGCCCAAGGCGTCGCCAATGGCTACGCCATAAATGATGGAAGATTGGATTTTTCTCATCTTAGCTCCTCATAGAACACAGGGTTAAAAAATCGTGTAAATGATTAAGCTTTTCCGCAAAAATTCATATCTGCGCCCTCAATTTGGTTTTCGATAAAAATGCGGTTGTTTTCTGCAAGAGCATCTTGTGTCAGCACAATCTCATTGTTTCCAGAAAGGAAATCGCGTTTCTCAATCAGAAATGTATTTACGAATTCGTTAAAAAGCTCATAAGGCATTTGTATCCTACTTCTTAGTTTCGTTATTATCGCCAGTGTTTTCTGACATATACATGGCAAACGCTATAATCACGAGTGTGATGCATGTTATTACTTGGGTTACTTGAAGCATAGAAAGAGCCGTCGGGAAGCTTGAGTGTAAGCTCCTACTCAATATTTCATTATCGTAAAAAAGAGCACTCTGGAAGCTGTGCACACAGGCTTGCCACTTACAGATAGTTTCGTCTGAAGTCAAGCCGACTAAATAATAGGCAACAGAGTAATTAATAATACACTCAAAAAGACTAGTGAATGCCAGTATTAACCGTTCGTGTGCTTGCAGGTTTGACGATTTCTTACAATCAATGGCATCTTTACCGAAAGCAAATGTGATCTCGAAAGACCTAGAAAGGGTTCTTAGCACAATGATTGACATGATGAGCAAAAAATATCGTTCTAAGTGCCATTTCCCAAAAAATAAAAATACAAATACACCAAGTAAGATGGATGTCACCATATTTAGTGCGTTTTTCCCTGTTATAAAACAGGTTTTCTTACACCTAATATCTTTATCATTACCGTTTAACCTATTCTCAATTCTTTTCTTGAACAACTTAGCAATCGACCAGCTCGGGGAAGCGAGTATGAAGAATATTTTTTTGATAACAATGCAATTCTCTTTCTTTTTCTCTTCCTCTTTCTTTTTCTCTTCCTCTTTCTCTTCCTCTTTCTTTTTCTCTTCCTCTTTCTTTTTCACTTCCTCTTCCTCTTTCTCTTTCTCTTTCTCTTTCTCCTCTTTCTCTTCCTCTTTCTCTTTCTCTTCCATATTCTCCGAAGTGGCATTGTTTAAACAATGCCTATATAACAAGTATGTAGAGAGATATGCAAACAAAACATAAACAATGATAGGAGGAACGACACCCCAAAAAACAGAAAAATTCTCTCGATAGTAGCAGAATGAAGCAATTCCCCACACTATCATCAATATCATGAATAACAATACATAGTGGCAAGATAAGCATCTGTACCTGCAGCCCTTTATGCATTTGGTATTATTAGGCATTTCAATCTCCTTTTGATCTGTATGATTATGATGTCATTTCAATAGTAACGAACCCAACCTCTTTTATATGCCTGTTATCATACTGACATCCTGGCTGCCCCTCATCATTCCGGGCAATTGGAATCGGCGTTCCCTTCGGCACCAGCGCATAGTTGTGTTTCAAGAGCATTTTCTCTCTGAATGTATTGATCAGGGTGTCTGCCATCTCCGCGGCTAACGCGCACACATAATCTTCGCTGGAGAGGCAGGAGAAATCCGTGCTTATCAAGGCAGCTTCACGGAGGGTCATTGCGCCAGCCGGAATCAATTCGCAAAACTCCCTGATCTTCTCTTCCGGCACCTTCATCGCATTCAGGACTGCGCCAAAGACGCTTCTTACCGTCCATGGGTAATATTCGGTAAAGCGGATGAACTCAATATCAGGCAGTTGCTGGCGCAGATACTCCAATACCCCGTCAGATTTATGGCCATTCAAAGAAATCGTTAAATGTCCGATGCGAGGCTTCAAATTGACCTTCAATGCGGATGGATAACTATTCAGCAAGCCAAACACCTTTGACGCAGGCAACCCGCTGCCATACACGGGGATATAGCCATCCGTCACATCGATCTTATCGGCTATTGCCAGGCTGTTCCTGACAAGCTGAGGCGCAAAGCTGCTGAGAGACTTCATCTCTTTGGGAGACTTGAAGTAATACTCATTGCAGGCAAAGCGTTTGGCCTCCGGATGGCCAAGATCGATACCTTTCCTGATGCAGTTTAGGGCATCGATGGCGATGGAGTCCTTGCGATCCAGGTAATGGCAGTCATTGGTGAGGACCACAGGTATCCCGGTTTGCCAGGCCAGGTTCAGCAGTTTGTTCATGGCGATAGCTTCAGAGGGAAGCCCGTGGTTTTGGATTTCGTAATAGTAATCCTCGCCAAAGACCTCATGATACCAGTCCGAAACCTGCCTGGCCTGCTCGTCATTTCCTTCCAGCAGCAGGGTGCAGAGTTCGCCTGCCACACTGAAGGACAGGCAGATCAGATGCCGTGTATGCTCCCGCAACTGGCTTTTGCTGACCCGAGGGGTATCCGGATCAGCCTCATAAGCCAGAGTGACCAGACGGCAGAGATTTTCGTAACCGGAGCCGTTTTTGGCAAGCAGAATCACGGAAAAAGCCCTGCCATCGCCGGGATCGTTCAATACCTCGATCTCCAGGCCAATGATCGGCTTGATCCCCGCTTTGACGCAGCGGTGCCATAAGCGGGAAGCCCCCGCCACGCTATTGCGGTCTGTGATGGCCACAGCCGGCATCTTATACTGCACCGCCCTCTGCACCAGATCGTCTATGCAGCAGGCTCCATCCAGCCAACTATACTCGCTGTGGACGTGTAGGTGGACGAAAGACAAATAACACTCCTTAACTACTTTGGTAATTAATCTGTTTTTCTTGTTATGGCATTACAACATTGTTACAACGTATTAGATCATATCATTTATATTGAGACCCTTCTCTACACTCACATTCCAGCCATGCGAATGAGAGTTTGATGCCATCAATCTCGACAGGGCCAATCAATTTATTCACTTGCTTACTTGGATTAGGAATCAACAGACCGACAAAACCCATGAAGTCGTCTAAACTTTGAGGATCTTTCGCAAATGACTGAATTATTACAACCGCATTATTTGCTTTTATCCTTTTTGCCTCTTTTATTGCGCTTAGTGTTCTGTGAAACAACTGGTAGCGATACCTTCCAATTTCAATGTAAGGTTCATTTGCGTACTTCTTTAGGCCCAGTTCACATAGAATAGCATTGAGTCTATTGGACGCATTTTTGCCGTGGTCAGTATTCTTAGTTTTACCTTTGTACCAATCAGATACAAGTTCATCAAATGATTCTCCCGCTTTTGATTCAATCATTATCACGGAGTATCCCGTTTCGGTAACCGCCAAAATATAGAGATCATTGGATGAGTTTCTCCCACTAGCCGGCATAGACACTTGGTATTCTGGAAACATGAATACTATTTCAACTCTCTCGTCACCAAAAAGACGTGTAAACTCAAGAGGCATAGAATTCCTATCTGCCCAGTATTTTACTAGTTCTTTAGCGGATTTCCCATCTTTCCAGTGCAATTCAGGATCGATGAGTAATTTTCTCCATTCCTCGAATGACCGTAATGGCTGGTAGCAATTATAAAAATCGCTTTTCAAGATTCCTCCTTATAGAATCTTATTCTTTTATTTACTCTACTTGTCCACGGCAGTTCCACATCTGCTATACCTACTAACTGAGCAGAAACTATTAGAGGGAACTTTTTTGTCAAGCTTGAGCTCGATATTTTCACAGACTGTACTTCTCATCATATCCTGTTAGAATCCTATGCTTTTACTCACGCTGTTTGTCCACGGCTGTTCCAGGTCTGCGTATTTCAGCAGGTCTGGCAGGCAGAGGCGTCTGAATTCACCTGTCCGGCCGATCGCTTCGACACAGGCGTTTTGCACCACCAGCGCGATCTGCGCGCCGCTAAACTGGTATTTCCGCGCCAGAGGCTCAACATCGATCTCCCCCGCTCCCGGAATCTCTTTTCTGAGATACAGCTTCCAAAGCTGGCGCCTGCATTCGAGGTCTGGCAGGCTGAGCCTGAATTTGAGGTCAAAACGGCGGAAGAAGGCCTCATCAAGGTTGTTTTCGAGGTTGGTGGTGAGGATCAGGATGCCCGGAAAGGTCTCCAGTTCCTCCAGAATGATGCTCTGGATGGCGTTTTCAATAGCATCACATTCCGTAGTGATGGCGATCCTTGCATGGATCAACTGATCCGCCTCGTTCAGGAGGAACACCGGGGCAGTCTCTTCCCCGGCTGCCATCTCGCGCATCCCGGCAAAGGCTTCCTTGACCAGCTTCTCCGTCTCGCCATAGTATTTGTTCCGCAGTTCCGGCACATTGAGCGTTACCAGGTCTTTGCGCAGTTCATTGCTGATCGCCCCTGCCGTGTAGGTTTTTCCGGTTCCGGGAGCGCCGTAGAGCAGCAGCACCACACCCTGTCTGGCGTTTTCAGCCTTGAATCCCCACTTTGCCAGGGCGTTACGTTTTTCGCTTTTGCATTTGGTGATTATCTGGGCAATCAGTTGCTTATCCGGAGCGGGAATTATCACATCGTCAAGGGTTTGGACAGGCTGGCTCTTTTGGAAGAATGCGCCCAGTTTTCCCGTCTTTTTCTTATCAGAGCTTCCCGCCCTGTATCCAAGCGACTTCAGCACATCCCGCGGGATGCCCAAAACCGTTGCCTGGCCTCGGAAAGCATAGGACTCTTTGGCGACCAATCCTGACGCTATCAGCACCGAGCCATCGCTTATCAGCCCTTGCTGCCGCGATCTTAACCTGGGATCGGGCGCCAGGGATAGAACCAGGTCAGGTTCCGTGATCACGCCACTCCTGTAAAGCTGATGATACAGTACCAAAAGCATGACGGACAACTGGTCTCCGTTCAGGGCGTGCCGGCGCGCGAGCGACTTTATCCCCAAGGTCTCCGGAGCGGCCGCCATCCTCTCTTTGAGCAGCTTCAGGCAAGCGGAAAGTATCGGATATTCCAGCATGGGTGACCTGCTGCCCAGTTCGGAAAAGCTGTTATAGCAGAGATCGAAGACCTGCCTCAGATCGCCCAAAAAGTCATCGTCATCCTGCCAGTTCTCTTTCAGGATCGCCTCCAGATCGTTGTTGATGTCCCTTCCCAATATTCTCAGGATGAGGTCTTTGCTGAGGGTGTATTCAGCCGCTTGCAGGATGATGGGGTTCAGAAAGTAGTTACCGCCGATCCTCTCATCAAAGCAGATGATGTTGCGCGCCAGGAGCCTGGCGATATACTCCAGACACTCCGTAACCTTGTGCCGCTCGATCTTTGCGCTTGCGCAGATGCTGGCCCAGATACTGCCCCGGCCCGGCATCTCAAGATGAAATTGCCAAAGGTCGGCTATCACCATCACATCCTGCCGCGTGAGGGCGTAACCCTCAAACAGGGGATGCTTTATCAACCGGTTTACGTGTTTGTCCAGCAGCTTCGCCCTGGGCCTGGCAATGGGCGCAAATTCCCCGGCCTGAGCCGAATCCTGCCTGTCTTCCGGCTTGATCGCCCGCTCCGGCGCTTTCAATTCAAGCAGCTTGTGCAGGATTTCCACCGGTTCAATACCCTCGATCTTCATTTTTCATCTCCCTATAATGTGTCCCAATTCGTTAAGCCATCAATGTTATACACTCTCTGATACCCGGTCTGCCCCTTGATGATCAGATCGGTGATCGCCATAAAATGCCTTTTCACGTCCGCGCTTCCGATTTGCCCAAGCAAGGCATCCCGCTCGCCTGGCGTCATTTTAGCGTAGCGGGTTGCCGATTTAAAGAAGTTAGTTCTGCGGTTAGGATTGCCGCTCCCTCCGCTTGTGTCGATTTGCATCCTGCCTTGGGAGGTTATATAACCGAAACACTCCATTACGATCTTGATCATATAGCCGATCATCTGCTTGCGGGCTATGATCCCATCACTTTGAGGATACTTTTCCTCAAATATGGGGCCCAGTATCTCCGCCGCAGTCCTCTTTATCTCAGTTACCGCTGTCATCTTGATGATGTTCTCCCTGGCAGTGATTAGTTGCCATGTTTCCTCAGCATCCGGATAATTGGTAACACCCTCAAGCATCGCGGAAAGACGGGGGCTGAACAGGTGAAGGGGATAAGGATAGTCCGGGCTGATCACGAAGGGATAGCGCTTGCCAAGATACAAACGCTCCGCTCTTTCTTTTACCTCGGATAATTCCCCGGTGGCGTATGCCTCCGCGGCTCTTCCGATCACACTTAACTTATCAAGTTTAAAGTCTATATTCATAAATATCTCCTTTTTGGGGATACAATAATATTGTGTTATACTTGTCAATGAAAATCTTGCTCCAACTCTCGGTATTAACCTGCCCTGTAATTCTTAACTATATTATTTATCAAACAGATATGGATTGATAATTATTTATTCCAATCGCCAGAATACCCCCACAGACTCATTTGTATAATAGAATATTATTTTTTTCTGATGAGCCTCACATTACTCTCTATATGGATAAGCGCAATTCGTTACAAGATTATATACTTGACATGAATTAACAGGCTATAAAATGTGTAGCGTCTTTGTTTATAATTGATTTTTAGAAATGAAGGCAAACAGATACTCTCGTTTACTGAATATAATGGGTTGAATCCCTTGTGGATTAATCTTGTATAATAGAGATGAAAACAAGGAGTAACAATGACACAGATTAACAATGACGATATCATCAGGATTAAGAAAGAAACAGCATCAAGAATAACAGCAATTCTCAACAAACTTGAAAAAAGTCATCCAGGTATAACCGAAGGTATGGCAACAATAATAGGCGGCGCTGTTGGTGGAGGTGGTTCACTTCTGGCATTAATAGGACTAGGCACTTCTGGATTATCAGCAGCAGGAATATCTTCAGGACTGGCAGCGGCTGGATCGATTATCGGAGGTGGAATGGTTGCTGGAATTGGTGTTCTAGCAGCTCCGGTAGCTATTCTAGCGGTAGCGGGATATTCTATAGCAAAAAAACGCAGCAATGCAAAACTAGCAGCAGCACTTGGACAAGCTATTGGTGATCTATATGATATCCAAGAACATTTAGTGAAAAATGCTGAGTACTTTGTCGAAGAAATCGCAGGGATAAAAGCTACAATCGAGTATCTGAAGATGAAACTCAAGGCAAAATAAACATGTCTTTAGAGAAAGAAAAAAAATCGATACTACATCTTCAGAACAGAACAAAAGTCTTGATCGATAAACATAATACTATTCACAATGGCATTGACTCAATTAAAGAGGACCTGAAGGTTCTGTCAAACCAAGAAAATGGGGATGATAAAATCCCCCGGGAGGCTAAACAGTTTTCTTTCACTGACAAATCCAAATCATACGAGCAAGTGAGTCATACGAGTTTAGATGAAATCTACGAAGAAGCCATGAGTCTATATACTGATGATATTCCTGCAGAGGATTTATTGTCTAATCCAAGCATTCTTGAAATTGATAATAGGATTAGCGGTTATCTGAGTGATTTCAACTCGAGATATGGACTTGACAAATGGGATTATGCAATTGCAGGTTCATGTGGATTGTTTGCTGCCATGTTAGATTTGTTATTTGTACGAGCTCCTGCAAACCCAACAGGAACGAAATGGGATAGCAAAGTAAATGGAATTTTCAATGAAGAAGTAAGAAAAGTATTCAATAAATTTCTCCCACCTGATAAGAGTAAGGAGCTAAGTAATAAATTCTCAATAGGGGCTCCAGATGCGTCGAAATCCAGTGATTTTATTGACAAGAGGCCAAAAAGGCTCAGCCCATTCACTCATAGGCTAAGAGCTCTATCCCATGATCCTATTATTGGCTTCTTGTTCGGTGTTAAGGACATGCTAAATGGAACTTGTACTATAGTCGAAGATGGTGTTATAAAGTCTCTTCCAACTAATACAAAGAATATTTCAGAATCAATCGTATCACTACTTTTAAGAATGTTTCAGCATTTACTTTCAGATGTTAACGCTCCATCTGAAGCTGGAAACAGAGGAATGGGTCTACCGGCACCTTTTATGGGTTTTTTACGAATGCTAAATGGGGTTAAATTCGAGGAATCAACTTTTGGCCGGCAAATGGACTGGTTATATCTGAAAGGATATGACTTTCGACAGTTTATCACTACCAGTATTCCCATGAGTGTAATGGAAATATTAATTAGAGTTTTCTACTGTATTAAGCAAGTTAATGAATATGATCGAGATTTTTTCGAGTCTCTTTATGATACGCTACCAATAGTCATGAATCCAAGGTTTCGAGTCATGCTAGCAATTGCATATGGAGTAAGTAGTTCCGTCAATGCAGGGAAAGTATATATCACAAATAGCTTGCTAAATGTTAATTACGCTTCATGGATGGGTCTTGTATGGAATGGATTCCATGCTTTAAGATGGACACTATTCACAAAACACTATAGATTTTGGAGTGAAGTTGAATTTAAAGAAATTGAAAGAATTGAAAGACTATGTGATAATATAAGACAATTGAAAGATCGAGTAGCATATCTTCCTGTCTAATAAAGAGAATAACATTCATTTGACAAACCTAATGGCTAGTAAGTGATTGTTGTTATAGTATGTCATTTATTCATCGGAGGCTACCTTGTCACAATCTTCATTTACTCTTTTCTGATATCCGCTCCAATATCCAGACTCACTCTTTCGTATATAAACCCATTTGGCCGCGTCCTGCCTGCAAACCACGCATTTCATCCCCAAGCAGGCACTGAGGAAAATCGTGACTTTAATACTGAATCAATGCGAACAAACCAACACGGTTGACTGGACAGCGTTCCTATTATAGGGGAATAGCCCCCTTCCGCTCTCATTTCCAAGCCTATCTCAACCTGGGGTCTTCCTTAGGTCATCCTTATAATTTATAAGGATGACCTAAGGATGATGGCACCAAAGCCAGTAGCAGCAAAGGAGGGCGGTGTGTAATAGACTGAGGAAGGTTGACAGGTATTTACCTGAATTGCATACATTATCCAGCCCTAAAATGGATCACTCTCAGCCATTACTTGTGTATCATCCCTAAGCAGTTAGCACCTTACTTAGAGGTAGACCTCCCCCAGCTATTGACCGCGTCATCCCGGGCAAGCTGAATCCTCTACGTATCGGCAACTATCCAATGGGGTAGGATAGCTTGACCCGTGATCCATTCTCTTATACTGTACCAGTTCACGCCGAAGCGCCGTTATAGAAAGAGCGCGAGGGCAAAGAGACTCTCTTTCAACTAAATGAATAGATAGAGGGAATCATTTCAACTGGTACGCGCTTGTTTATTTCGGGGCAGCATTATGTATCTTCCCCACCTTTATTGATATCACAGTGGAATTTGTAACAAACCAAAATCTAATTATTGTTAACGATAGTACTGAATCTTACTCCTTTCTACTACTACTTTTTTCAATAGCTCAATTTCTTTATCATTATATAGACCTGTTTCTGAGCCTGTATGAGGGTCAATGACCTTCTCAGTTTTCAGTGATTCAATCAATTGCTCAATTTGCACTATATTAATCTCGCTCTCAGGCACTTTAGGTCCCAAAATGATTCTTTTCAAGCAAATTGGTAAATTATCATCGAACAACTTGAACTCAATGAACGAAGTTACAATGCCACTTGAGTTATCTATTCTCCATTTCTTATGGAATCTATTTTTTTTATTAAACATCAAGAGTCTAATCTCAAATTCATCCGAAAAAGCACTTGGTTTAAAAAAATGTTTCCAGATATCTAAAGACCTTATTCTAAAATCGGTTTTTAGCTTGTCCTTTAGCAATATTACTAACCTACGAAAAACGTCTATATGCTCATGTTCATCTATCTCCTCTGAGTTTGAATTCCTAACTGCATAGTTAACTTTCTTGATATAGCTATCAATTCGGTTTTGTTTGTCTTTTATTGAATATTCCAGACACACACCGTTGCCATTATTGGTATAGAGTCGCCACATTGTCAGATCATCATCCTTACTGGAAAAACACGAGATAAAACTTTCATTTGCATTTTGGACTTTACTTTTATCAATAATAATGTCGTTAATGTTAAAGCCCTGAATATATTTATCCATATAATCAATCTCGGTTTTATCATTCATTGACACAATGCTATTCAGGCTGAATTTATTCTCTTTCAACATTTCGAACAGATAAGCAAAAGACACATATCTGTAGATGTATGTCCCCTTATTTAGCTCAGGCAACATAGCTGTAAAGTATTTGTTCTCCAATGATTCCTCAAGCATAACCTGGTCAATAGATACGTCATACTCCAGATGGGCAACCAACTTTTCAGCATCCGTAATATTGGCTTCCAACATTATGTTATTCAGGGTATTGTTATTTTGGATGGTATCATACATCAGTTCTGAAATGTGCTTTATCTTAGATTCTTTCCCTTCGAGTATATCAATAATATGATTGTATACATCGTTTATCGTTTGAAACACAGCATCCTTTTTCGAATCAGTATCCCAACAAATAAACTCTTTTGTATCAGTTATTATAGCAAAATATGCTCTGTTCTTCTCAGCAACAGACTTCAACACAATAAATTCGAGGAATGCTGTGTGTTTATACCGCTGTAAATCTGATTTAATTTCAACAACACCTATCAATTTACGTTTGGATAGTATAGCAAGATCTACTATATATCTCGCACTATCTATTCTTATGTTACGCACAATGCTGAAGCGATCATCGCCCCCACTCATAAAGCTTTTCATAAACATTTTATAGGCTTTTTCTTCAATACTGTTCCCCAATTTCATTCTTTCTGTTGTTTTCATTTTGTCTCCCTCAATACGTTTTCATATTTAACTAAAACTAATTGGCTTAAAAAGCCGTCCTCTAGTGGTTTTTCCATATCCATATGAGCAATTCAAATACATTAATTCAAAGATGCACATCAGTCTTTTGGTGTTCCTGCCCCTTCGATATATTCCACCAAACCGTAGTTTTGCACGTCCACATTAAGTCCAAACAAACAGCAAAAAAATACTGCTACCTCTAACCTCATAATCTATTGTCATGCCTTGGATTAAGCTGATTTCCAAGGCAAAGTCTTACCTCTTAATGTAGAGAAATCTCAGTCAAAATACAATTATCTGAACTGGCTACTGAAAGTCAAGGACTTAAATTGCTTATGATCAATATCTGCAGGCCGGTAAACACCGGACTGGGAATACTCAATAACTGCCTAACACACATTAAGATGACCGGGCCGTGATCAGGTTACCCTCCCTTGTCTATTCCACAAGTTAATGAGCATAAAGACAGATGGTTATGCAGACACAAGGGAATTATGGCACAAAAAACTCATTGACAAATCATGGGGGAATGGCAGCTTGTTTTCGGGTGCTTGGAATGGAAGTTCGAAAACTGGAATGGTCTCAACCCCTCATTTAGTTAGAAGTATTTTGTGCGTATAATAGTATTTATAGGGGTAAGATGAAAAAAGGCGTTTTTGTTGTTTTGGTTTTAGTTGTTTATGCCAAACAGGTTCCACCGTGCCAGAGCCACGGTCAATTAACAAAAAGACGGTGTCCAGCCGAGCGTTCAGATGGACACAAATGAAACCAGAAAAGGAGTAAAACTATGTTCAACAAAGCTTCCATAAGATTTTCAACTGTCCTGGCCGCATTGGCCATGCTTCTTAGCCTGTCCTGCTCAGAAGGCCCCACCAAAGTAACCGTCAGGGACGATAACCAGGACCAGGTAGCACACCTTGCGCCTGACCCTAACATTCTGGGTAACACCGAGATGTTCTTCATTCCGCAGACCATCCAGGGTTCCGCCATCTGGGTCATAAACGGGCCTGGCGCGAACGTGGGCATCGACATCAGAGACAGGGCCAACAGCGCGTTTATCTACTATGCCGACAGTTACCTTGGCGCGGGGAAAAACTCGGCTCAGACAGGCACGCAGATTCCCTGGAACAAGTGGATGAGAGTGAGGCTGGTGGTCTATAAATCGGGATTGTCCGGCGCGATAGTCAGCTTTATCGATTTGCTTGGCCTGGACTTCTTTGACAGCATCGAGGATTACATGATCGAGCAAATCTATGAAAATGACGTGTACCTCAGCTCGGATGGCATCCACAAGACAATGCCAATCAAGCACAAATGAGAAAAAGATGATTACTGTCCAGGTTGTTTCGAGATCGACGGGCAAGCCCTTGAGCGGCAAGAAAGTGTACGTCGCCTTTTCCGGACTGCGGGGAGGACTGGAGGGGTTCACGGACAGCAATGGCAATGTCCACCTGAACGCAGACCCGGGGTCTGGCGAGGTCTTTGTGAGCGGCTCCAAGGTTCATCAGGGATATTTAAGCGGCAGGATTGTCGTATATACGTAAAGCGGAGGTGTGATACTATTTAGCCTGCGTTAGCGCAGATGCTTGTCTTTTTCTAAAAGACTGGATCCCGGGTCACATGGTTCTCGCAGATATACGCGGATAAAAGTCGCAGATTGCCGCGGATTGGTGTTTTTTGGGGCGGTTTCGGGCTGGGGCTGCCGAAGTCTGTTCGGCAGAGGCGACGGAGTTGGCTGTTTGGAAGAGACCTCCGGTCTCTGTGGCAAACGGACTTTGCCACCCCAAGGCACTGGATCCCGGGTCATTTCATCCCACCAAACCGCTACGCGCTTTGGCGAGGACCCGACAGGCCGTGATGACACGGTTTTGTGGTCTTGTGTGCTTTGTTTCGGGGCTGGCGTGGTTGTTTCTAAAAGACTGGATCCCGGCTCGCAGGCCGGGATGACACGGTTTTCTAATCTGCGGTGGTCTGTTTCGGGGTCAGGTGGACTTGTTTCAGGGGAACCTTTCCACCATTCCACCTTTCCACCTTTCCACCTCTAAAACACCTTTCCACTCCTTATAATTCGTGTAATTCGTGGATAATAAAAAACACCTCCCGTTCAGGGTTGCACCAGCACCCGGATTCCTTCCGAATGGGAATTGAACTCCGGCGCGTACATGCATTGGATGGAGGCGATGCCATTGGAAAACTCCCCCGCCTGGCTCACGCGCAGGGGATATTCGAAGACGTAGGTGCCCTTGCGCAGATAGTCGATGAAGAAGTTGGTGGCGGCGTCGCCGGTGGCTTCGTAGTAGCCCAAGCCATCCTGCCATTTGTAGCGGGAAAGCACGTTGATGGGCTCGAATCCCGCGCCGCGCATATCTTTCAGATGTACATATTCCATATCCCGGTCGCTGCGCAGTTCGATGCGCACCACCAGCTTGTCGCCCACTTTCAGCCTTGCTCCCTCGCCAATCTGTTCCAGCACTTTGCCGCGGTCGCTGTCGATTTCGCGGAAGAGCTTTTTGTTTAGGCTGAGGGGAGTGGCGGCTCCGGTGATCTTGTCCAGGTCTTCCCAATACTGCCAGTGGAGAGCGCCCCAGGAGGGCACCGGATTGGGGTTGGAGACGGAGATTTGCGCCAGGCGCGGCTCGATCTCTGAAGCAGTCCAGGAGGTCTTGAAATAGCCTGTGCCAGCCTCGACCGATCCGCTGGAGGCGGGTTCCAGGCTCTCGCCGCCCAGAGTTATCTGAGCCAGTTCGCTGCCCGCCAGCCACTCCGTTCCCTGCAGAAGCAGCGCGTAGCAAGCCTGGGCGGTGGCGACTGTGGTCTTCCAATGGGTGGTCTGTTTCATCTTGAGCAGCCAGGTGCGCATGTCGTCCACCAGCGCGGTGTCGGAGCCGATCTCGGAAAAGGCCTCGATCAGCAGCGCCTGCCTGCCGATGGGCGCCTGATACCAGAACCAGCCTTCCGCGCCGCGCCACCAGGTGCCCAGTTCCTCGTCATGCAGTGAATGTTCCCGCAAGGAGGCCAGGATGCGCGGAGGGATTTCCCTGTCGCCCCTCCGGTGCAGGGACAGGGCGATGAGCCCCATAGAGTAGAAATCCCACTGCCGCCAATGCTTGCGTGCCTGGCCAAGGAAGTAGTCCACCGCCTCGCGGGCGTCCTCAGCCACCGGCTTGTGGAGGAAAAATGAGCGGGTATAGAGATAGTGCAACTCCAGATAGCCCAGGTTGTCCAGATTCAATAATCCTCTTTTCTTGAGATACAGGTAGGAATCCCTGATCTTGCCGTCCAGATATCCAAGCGCCGCGTCGCAGATCCTCTGAACCTCCGCCGAGCGCGCGGAACCCACTCCAAGGTGATCCAGATGGCCAAATCCCTCCACGATGTATTGGGTTGTCCACCAGGAGGGTCCCATGCCATTAAACCAGCTCCAGCCGCCGCCCGGAAGCTGATTGCGGGCCAGGATGGCCAGCGCGGAGTTGCTTTGCCCCGCCATGTGGTTGAGGTCGAAGAGCAGTCCCAGGCGGTGTTTGGCCTCGGTTTCGTTTTGGGCGTCCATCACCCAGGGGGTTTCCTGCAGCAGCAGGGATTTGAGTTCCTCATTTTGCTCCAGTTTGGAAAGCAGCGCGGTGGAAGAGGGGCTGTCGCGCCAGGCCTTGAATACCCTTTCGATGCGGGGATCGGATTGAGCGATGTGGGCGGCCAGGCTGTTGGCATAGAAACGGGCGAAAATCCCTTCGTTGCAGGGGTAAGGGTCTTCCATCAGGTAGGGCAGGGCCTGGATCGCGTACCAGGCTGGATTGGAGCTGTATTCCAGGGTCAGTTTGTAATGGCGCAGGGTGTCGGAACCGTGCTCGCGCAGCCTGGTGAAGTCGAAGGCTTTCTCGCTCCGGCCGCGCACCGCCAGAGGCAGGCTTTCGGTAACCAGCATGCGGTTGGAGAGGATGGGCAGGGTGTTTTCCTCGCCATCGGAGAAATCTCCGCTGGCAGCCACAAAGCGGCAGGTGACTGCGCCCAGGCCGAACGGAACGTTCAGTTCCCAGGTCAGGGCCGCGCTGGCGCCTTTGGCAACGCTGAAAGGCTGCCTGGCCTGCGCCAGGGCAAAGAGTGAATCCACCGGCTGCATACTCAGGGCGTCGAAGAGGAAAAGCTGGCAGTAACCGGAATGGGCGGCGTCATCCAGGGAGGATATCTTGGCGGAAAGCGTGATGCGGTCGCCCTCCCGCAAAAAGCGGGGCAGGTTTGGCTGCACCATGAGGGGCTTTTGGGTGACTGCCTCGCGCTCGGTGTAGCCCAGTTGCAACGCGGTGGTGGAGGCGAGGGCGCGGAACTTCCAGCGGGTGAGGGATTCCGGCACCTGAAAACTGAAGTAAACCCCGCCATCCGCGTCGGTGCGCAGATCGGGATAGAAGAAGGCTGTCTCGGCGAAGTTTGCCCGGGCGTGCACGCTTTCCAGTTCGGCCGCCGCTCCGCTTCCTGCTCCTGACTGCAAAGATACGATGCCGGATATATCAGAGACACCCGACTCCGACAATTTATCCATAACAACCGGCCTTGAACTGCCGGCACTTTCATTTTCGGCTGCCACCACCACGCCGCTGCTCTTCAATTCATCATCAAATGGGATGAAAGAATATGCGTCCAGATTTTGGGATAACCTGCTTTCGTATCTATAATTGGAAATATAGTAGTTCTGCCAGTCGAGGCGTTCGAATCTCCGGATAGGATAGTCGCGGTCGCGGAAATTAAACATGGATTGCAGACTGTAAGAGCTATTGAAGCCTTCGCTCAGCCAGTTATGTGACCTGCCTGTGGAGCTATAGACCGAGCTGTTCCAGTCGCTTTTCCGGAAAGCATCCAGGGATGCGTCATACATGGAGGCCAGCACTTCCGCCAGCACCGCTCCGCCGCTGTGATCCTTCACTTTGAGCCGCCATTCCTCAGTGCCGCCGGGCAGCAGTTTGTCCCGGAAGCTGGCATACTCGAAGCTGAGTTCCTTGTTGGTCCAGGGCACCTTGATTTCCTGGCTGTGCAGATAGACCCTGCCGGCCCGGAAGAAGGTGAGATGCACCCAGAATCCGCCCCGGTCGGCTTCCGTGACCGGCAGTTCCAGCAGGCGCTGTTCCCCGTCCAGCAGGAGGCGCTGGCGCAGCACGACGCTGTGGTTCTTTTCCACCTCGTAGAGCACGGATTGCCTGGCATAACTGCTGCCGATGAGCAGGCGCGCGGTCTCGCCGGGCTGGCATTCCACCTTGAGGGGCACAAACCAGTCGGCTTGGGGATAGGGCAGCCGTTTGGAGCGGGAGTCGAAGAGGGTGAAATAGCTGACGGTGGCGGCTTCCTGCTGATGGTGGCGGCCGCTGAGCTCCAGCTTATAGGCCCCGGGTTTCCATTGGGAAAGTTTGTCGATCAACAGTTCCACTTCCCCGGGCAAGGCAAAGCTGAGCTTCCAGACCTCTTCCTCCTCCGGCCAGGTTTCGATCTTGTCCTCATTGCCGAAGGGCAGTTCAGGAAATAGCTCCAATTGCCGTTCCCGGCTCATGAACTGGCGGTCCGGCGCGCTCCAGAGCCTGCTTTTGAGGATGCGGCCAGGGGCGCGCAGGCGGACGATCCTGGCTTCTCCACTGGCCGTGAGCGGCTCTCCTCCCAGATTGCTTGCCTTCACCGGGAGTTTGAGGCTGCCCCCGCGCAAATCCACCTGCTCCGGCAGAGTAGCGTCCAGGATCAGGTCTTTTTCCCCGATGGCGAGGTTCAAAACCGCGCTGTGGGTCTCGCCGCTGATATCGGTCACATCGGCGCTGATGACGAAGTTGAAGTAGGGATTGTAACGGGGCAGGGCGGAAGCGTCGCCCTCGGCCAGGAAGCTGAGCGTAAACCCGCCCTGGGAGTCTGTGCGCACTTTGCCGAAGCTTATCTCCTGCTGCGGCGACTGAGGGGCAGGACCCCACCACCTGCGCCAGAAGGGATATTTTGCCTGGCGCGACACGCGAAAGCTCACCACGGCGTTGTCCACCGGGAAGCCGGCATAGGTGAGCGCCCGGCCCTTGAGGCTCACGGTCTGGTTCAGCTTGTAGCTGCCCTCCGGCTTGTCCAGCTTCACCTCAAAGCGCGGACGCTTGTATTCCTCCACGCTGATTCGCAGTCTTCCGTCGCCTAAACTGCTACTGATGGAGAATTCTCCGTTGAGCAGCCCTTTCGGGATGGTAAAGCTGGTGCTGAAGGTGCCGAACTCGTTGGTCTGCACATTCTGCCTGTAGATTGTCTTGCCGTTGGCGTCTTGAAAAACAATATTCATCACCCATCCGGTACACAGCGAGGTGTCGCTGCCGCCGTCGGACAAGAAAGACACTCCTTTCAGATGCACCGTCTGGCCCGGCCGGTAGATGGCGCGGTCGGCAAAGAGCAAGGTGCGCTGCCTTTTGGGGCTTTTGTTGGAGCGCTCACTTTGATTCAGATATCCTGCCATCAGGGAATCCGCGCCGTGGGTGGCAAGCAGGTAGCTGTCATAGTATTGGCTCTGCTTGGGGATCGTCACCAGGCCCAGGCTGTCTGGACAGCCCCTCCAGATTCTTTCATAGCTGTATTCTCTGTTTGAGTCCCTTACTGCGTGGAGGACTTGCACCTGCGCGTCCACCCTTTCGCCGCTGCTCCGGCTGAGAAGTAGCATCCTGCCGCCCTGGCTGGCGGGGAAGATCCGCGCCAGGTTGCTGACGCTTATGTAGCCGGCGGCACCCCATTGGCCTTCCTTGAGATTGCCGCTGGCCAGATTGGTGACCCACACCAGATAGTGGCCCGCGGGCAATCCATCCATGGGCAGTTCAAAGCCACGCTGCCGGTAGTCGCCTTCATTTTCCAGTCTGAACTCCCGTTCCAAAACGGGCGTCATATCTTCTGCTTTCCTTAATCGGGATAGCGCTTCGTAGATTCTGTTGTTTCTTCTTCTGTGCCATTCTTTCGGTTCAGGATAGGGTTGGCGGAAGACCTTCACCCTGATCCCGTTCAGGTTTTTGGCATCGACCTTGAGCAACCAGGGCTGGCCGGGACAGGCATATTCCTCCATCACTACCGATATTCGCGGTTGGCGGATGTTTGCAGCCAGCACCGCGCAGGACTGTCCGCCGAAACTGGTGGGAAACTCCTCCGCGCAGGCGTCGGCCATTTGCGCGGCCTGCTTGTAGTTCCAGCGCAGATCGTCATTGCCATCGGGATCGTGGGGGATTCCCAAGTCGTGCTTGAGGCGTGCCAGCTTGAAGGTGGGCAAGGCAGAGAGCGGATCGCCTGCGTAGCGGGACTGCAACAGCCGCAAGGCTTCCGCGTAAGGCTGCTCCGGAGAGGGCAGCACAGTGTTTTGATAGAAAAACTCCAGCCGCTCGATATCCACCTCCAGCAAAGCGGCGGGATCGGCATCATCCAGATGGAAGAGCAGCAAGTCCTGAAACAGCAGCGCCGCGTTGTAGGGCAGGGAAAGAGTGTCCGGCGAGCTGATCTGCCAGCGGGCAAAGCTCTCCGCCGGAGCGAAAAAGCGCAGATCGCCGATCTGGAAAGACTCCGGAGGCAGGGCGATCCCGGATTCGCTGCTCTTGAAAAAATCCAGCGCGCGGTGCGCCAAAAAGTCATAGAGCGTAGGCCGCAAGCCACGTCCAACCGCATCTCCGCCCTGGAGCATGGCGCTGAAATCCTCAATCTTCAGTTCCTGCAGCAATTCACGCTGTTCCAGCGAGAGGTGGAATTCCCTGAACGCCTCGCGGCTAAGCGTCTGCAAGTCCCAGGTGGCAATGTCCTCCGGCTGGTAATCCAACAGGGCTCCGCGTTTGGCAAAGCGCCCGCGGTTGCCCGTGTAATAGTTCCAATAGAGTTGTGCCAGCATGCTGTGCAGGATCGAGGTGGCGGGCTGGGTCGAGTTTTGCAGGTGCTGCCTGGTGCGCGCGATCGCCTGCAGGCGGTGGGCTTCCTGATAGGAACCGATATTGCCCAGCATCGCCATTAGCGCCTTGATCTGCTGGCCGGTCTGGCCGTCCGCCAAAGCCTCCGCGTAGAGCGAATCCAGCGCCTCCAGGGCGGACTGGGGTAGCCTCTCCCTTTGCAACGAGTCGATCCTCGTCCACCAGTCAGCGTATGATTTGGACTGGGCTTCCAGACAGCCCACGCCAAAGGCGAACAGGCAAATCAACAGGATGAGAAGCCGCGGGTATATCCCGCTTGCCGATCGCGGAGCGGAGGACTCCGCGGCGGGTTTCCGGGGTCGTACTGCGAAAGCTTGCATCGTGTACTCCTTGTGGCTCAGGGACGGATTTCCGGCCAGGCCGCGCGGTGCCATCCGTGGGGAGGGCTATCTGTCTCCCCGGAAAGGGGTTAGCAGGCGACATCCCACAGATTACGCCGCTTTTTGAACCAGAGTGATTCTGTATTGTTTTCCCGCTTTGTGTCAATCACTTTTTTGGCTTGCTAAAGATTCTGGCCAAAGCAGATCGGACCCGGAGTCTTTGCCTCCCACGGCTATGAACGCACCCACACAAAGGCCGTGGACGCCACCCTCAAGCTGCTGACTGCCTATGTGAGCGAATGACAGAAATGCGTCCGCAATAGTGTGCCGGCGCTTGCCATAGCGCCGCAAAAGGCTGTCTGCACCGCAAGCCCGGAAACAAACCAGACCAGACAACAAGCGTGTCATCCCGGGCTGCGAGCCGTGATCCAGTCTTTTGGCAACTGCAGTGGAAAGGTGGAAAGGTGGAATGGTTCCCCCGAAACAAGTCCACCAAGCTATATTCTGTGTCATCACGGGAAGTCGGGGCCCCCTCTGGGGTGGCTTACCCGTGATCCAGTCTTTTCAGGGTCGTTTGAAGTCCAAGCCGACTTTGGGATTGAGGAAATCAAAGCAAGCTATCTTGCCGGCTTGAACTCCAAACCCACGCCAGCCCTGAAACAACGCCAACCAAGCTATATACCGTGTCATCCCGGGCTGTCGGGGTCCTCGCCAAAGCGCGTAGCGGTTTGGTGGGGTGACTTGACCCGGGATCCAGTCTTTTTGAAACATCCGCGTTAGATTAAAAAAGCGGCTCCTTTCCACCATTCCACCTTTTATAATTCGTGTTAATTTGTGTAATTGTAGGGCTGCCGAAGTCTGTTCGGCAGAGGCAACGGAGTTGCCTGTTTGGAAGAGACCTCCGGTCTCTGTGGCAAACGGACTTTGCCACCCCAAGGCACTGGATCCCGGGTCACATGGTTCTCGCAGATATACGCGGATAAAAGTCGCAGTTTGCCGCGGATTGATATATTGGGGGTTCAGGATTTGCCGCTTGATTTTCGAGCTGCACCCTTGTCCTTATCTTGTTCTTTTAATTCGTGTTAATTTGTGTAATTTGTGGATGATTATTCTAAAAGACTGGATCCCGGGTAAGCCACCCCAGAGGGGACCCCAGCTTCCCGGGATGACACGGTATATAGCTTGATGGTTCTTGTTTCGGGGGCACCTTTCCACCATTCCACCTTTCCACCTTCAAAGATCCTGTCATCCGC
>Ga0302242_1000381_pt1 | contig 45831 bp, 53 predicted proteins | sample AAG_UR_Lys_MG_FD_193510 | JGI IMG/M metagenome (GOLD analysis project Ga0302242, IMG submission 193510) | Enriched activated sludge microbial communities from anaerobic digester in WTTP, New Holstein, Wisconsin, United States - AAG_UR_Lys | ecosystem: Engineered > Bioreactor > Anaerobic >...
GTTAGTGATAGCATCAATGTTTCTGAGCAACGGAACCTGGTCAGCAAAGTAGGTGAGTCCTCGAGAGTTCACAGTTGGTGTCTCAATTCCTAAGCTTCGTAATAATCCTGCAAGAGGTAGATCTCTTTGCTCACCTTCGTAATCTTCAAGCGGTTGACCATTGTACCACTGGTTATTAGTTATCAATTCCACAGGGGCTCGTAACAATGGGCTCACAGCAGAAAGCAGGTTGGTAGCTGTGTTCATCGAAGGAATACCGCGGGCCAGATCTGTGAAAGGTAAGTTTGGTGCCATATAGTGATTAGATCCTGCCACAGGGAAGGCTCCTATATCTTGAATGTATTCAGGCTGTTCACCCCACTCGATAGGCTCTCCAGCTGCTGCGTTCATAGTGTCACTGATTCTGGCCATTTCTCGAGGGTTCTTGATGAGCATCTCGATCTGCAGAGGAATGTTTTTCCTCATCCAGGTGTAGAAAGGAACTATTCGCTTCATAACTTTTCTCTCAAATGGAGTAAGTTCGAAGTAGTCGAAGTAGTATTTCTTAACCTGAACCGCAGCTTCATCCCAGCTCTTACCTTGCCTTAAGTTGTAGATCAGGCCGGCCATTCTGGTGTAGGTATCAGAAACCTTAGTGCCTTGCTTCATAGCCCAGTCATATTGCTGAAGAGCACGAGAGGCAACATTCTTACCCCTGTGTAAGCCAACAACCTTGTCGTTATCGAACTCAGTCAGGGCGCTACCAATATCTAAGATACCATTTTCTCTAGCTCTCTTCATGAACTCAGAAGCTTTCATGGTTTCATAACCAGGAATCTTAACTAGCATATCAGGATTGGTCATGTACTCAAAGGTCTCTTTGTAGATTCTTGGGTCAGTCAATCCCATGAGGTAACCATTGAATACGTTACCTGTGAAGTCTCGGACTATGTGTCCTGGGTTCCACAGGTAAGCAAGTTTCTTGTAGTAATTTGTAGCTTTGTCGTACGTCTTGAGAAGTCTGTTGGTCCCTTTCTCCCCGAAGATCATGTTGGCATAGTCATTATATACCTTAATCATTTCTTCAGGCAGGAACAGGGCTTTCTCGTTGCCTTCAATCATATTCTTTGAGCTGACTTCCTTGAATATCTTTCGACCATCAGGAGTTGTTTCAGGGACGTATAATTTGTAGCCATTCGGCATCCCATATTTCGACATCTCGTCAATGGTCATTCCATATTTTTCAGCAAACGTATCAGCAAAGTCATACAGTTCAGTAGCCCTAATTGCTCGAGCTCCTCTAGTTGACATAATCACAGCTGCATTCTCACTGAGGATATCTTTCTTGAGGATTTTGTTTACCTCTGATGGGCTAGTTGCTTGTGTTGTTCTGGGCTTAAGGTTGGGGTCATAGCCAGAGAGCCAATTAATCAAGGAGGAGAGATCATCACCCTCTGGCATAGACCCGGTCCCAAACAGGGCATTTAAGGCACTCATTTCATCCGCGTTGCCCTTGCGAGTGAACACAAACGGGACGTACTTCTCAAGCACATTAATAGGAATTTCTCGCTTCTGGTATTCCTTAACTACAGATTCTCTCCATTTAATGAACTCACGGAAAGCGTTCTGAGCATTTTCACTTAAGTTATTAAGTGACTGGTCTACCTTTTCGAGGTCCGGGTCAGGAGCATTGTTAGCTTTAAACATCGGTTGAGGATTCTCGGCGAAGAAATCTCTAGCTTCAGGAGTGAAGATAACACCTTTCTGTTTAGAAGTTTTTATGCTATCTTTGGGGTCTCTGACCTTTCTATTGACAGCATCTTCAAAAGCCTTCCTCATTTCTTCCCTCAAGTTAGGTACAAATTCTTCTTCGCCCATGTCGTCAACTAACTCAGAGAAGAACTCGTCAAAGCTACTATACATAGCATCAACCAACTTGTCGGCATCATTAGCATTGACGTATCTAGCATTATCTGACTCATCAAGCATCATAGATAGTAACTCATCAGCTATTGTGTTTGGTTCAGTATCATCTAGTACGTTCTCGAACAGTGACCAAATTTCTTCTTGGGGGAGATAAAGCCCCCCATCGTCATATATGACATGGTCTAATTTGAGGAACTTTTCAGGAACCCCTATACCAACTTCTAGATCCTCCACAGGGATCTTGTGCTTCTTGAGCAGGTCCTTGAAGTCTTGAGGAATACGTTCATCGTAGGTAGTTCGGAATCCTCCTCCACCCCAGACTAGACTTTCACCAGGATTAGAATTAACGACTACCCTATTAACTTCCATAAGCTCCATGTCTTCGAGAGCTTTGATAGCCTGGCTCGGTTTCTTATATGTCCAAGGAAGAGCCTGACCAAACTGGTCAACAATCTGATACTCGCTGTCTCCATAGATTAAACCGGCTATCTTGGAATCAATCTCTTCAATATCTATGTCGTTGTCCACTAAAGGTTTAACTTCCTTGATAGTGTATTCTCTCGGGGTCTCATCAACTAGTTTAGCCAGTACATCAGGAGTCACATAATCCTTTAGTTTGTGGTCCTTGTCAAGAACTACCCTCTCTACTTGATAGTAGGAGCCATCACTCGGATTAAGTCGATGAGAGATCAGTACCTGTTCACCATCGACCATATCTAAAGTTATAGCATCGACATCTTTGGTTTGTCTCCATCGCTTATTCTGCTGAGCTCCAGTTGTCCAGGAGATCCCATCGAACCCCTCCTGTGAAGCATACTTCAGTAACCGCTTGATAACAAAAGGCCTCCAGGTATTCCGAAAGGGAGCATCTCCCACAGGATAGGTAGTTTTAAGGTCAAGTAACTTAGCAAGCTCCTCAGCCTCTTTCTCTGTGTGGCCGGTCTTGTGAAGCAGCTCGTTATATCTAGCTTCATCCCATCCTGCACCATAGGTTCTTTTCTGACCTGACCTTAACTCATCTATCTGCTTGTCTATTATGTCCGATTCTCTTATTAACCGAAGTTTTTCTTTTGTAAGCTTATCAGGAACCTGTTCACCCATCTGACGATAGTACAGAGCCTCTTCGTCAATGTCGTCGATTAGACTAAAAAGCTCATCCTTACTTTTCTCTAACTCCCTTACCTTCATACTAGCATCAGATACTTCAGAAGGGGTCATTCTTTCTTTATACCCCCTCTTCCAACCCGCTTGATGCCAGTCGGATTGGATCTCCTCGATGAACAGAATTTTCTTACCGTCAGTGGTAGTCCGAGTGTCAAACCGGGCATGGGCTAATAAGTTATTGCTGTATTCATCGAAGTGGGGTGAGGAGTAAGCAAAATCTAAGTTATCTTTAAGAGGGTCTCTGTCCATAATTCTTTCGGGTAGGGACCAATGAGCTTCTTCTTCTAAATCAAGTTCATTCAAGAAACTAAATAGCTCCTCTGAAGAACCTTCTTTAACTTCACCCGTCACATTGTTGTCTATCCTCCACCACACTGCAGGGCCGGTTTTTGCTGCCCCAGCAGGGGCTAAATTTTTACTGGGGATACGGAACAACAGCTCACGATACTCTTCTCCTCCTTTTTCTTTATAAGCTTGATACATCGTATTACTTACCGGGGTGCTGTTATCTAAAGTGTCAAGAAGAATATCACGAGCATAGCTAACAGCAGTAGAGCTATAACCCCCTGGTGAACTCATTTCCTGTATGACTTCCATATAGTTAGGTCCAGCTAACCTAACCAGTTGCTCATCCTCTAATTCAGAGAAAATCTCAGATACAGTCTCATAACCTTGTAACGTGATTCGGTTTTCTATAAAATCACCGATACTCTCTCTCAGTATCTCAAAATCAAGGTCAGGGTCATTTATATCTATACTTACCCCTTTTGGCCCTACATTTTCACCTAGTATCTTTTCCTCTATCTCTAAATTATTCCAGTTCAGCCACTCCTGCAGGTCAGCTTTAGTAACTTTCTCTTTGCCATGCATAAACTCATCGAAGAAAGCCCATTTCAATTCCTCGTCCTTAACCCCATTAGATTTGAGCATCTTCATCAAGTCATTCACAGGCATAGCATTAGCCATCTTCTCATCAATGACTTTTCTTAGCCGAGACTCAAAGGTAGGGTTGAGCCTGTCATTGAGAGCTGTGTAGAAACTAGGTAAGTCATCAGCTCCTCCAGCAAACTCAGAAGCTATCTGCACAATCTGCTTAGACTCTTCAGGAGAGATATCTTTAAAGATCTCTTTCACAGCTCTGGTAAAGTCCTCCGCCGAAGACAGAGACTTCTCAAATACCTTCATTATATCTTTCTGGAATTGCTGCATCGCAACTTGGCCGTCAATTGTATCTTCACCGTTCTTGGTCAGTACATCCTCTGCAGATTGACTGATCTTATCCATAATCTGATCTAATTGTCTTTCGGCTCCGTACGCATCACTAATTTTCTTAGCTCTAGCTGTAGATCTATCCAGAATAGCTTTGGCCTCTTCAGGAGTAATTGTACCATCCTCCAAAGCTTCTTGAACCACTCTAGCCCTTTCAGGATGCTCAGCAATAAAACCTTCCGGGTCATTAATGAGTCTCCACAGGGATTCAGCAAAGTCTTCTTGGTAGCCACCGCCATTAGCAATATGAGCAAAGCTATAGTCAGTAACCCCAATGTTCTTACCTAACTCATTGATTTCCTTATCAGCAGCTTCAGAGAACTTCTGAGCCAGTTCAGGATTACTTTGCCACAGGACATGGCCTGCCTCGTGTTGTAAGGTACCCATCATTCTCTCAGGGTCAGCTAAAGTAATTTGGCCATGATATGTCATACCTTGAGGGTCTTTAACTCTCATATTGCCGATATTCCCATACTCGCCCAAGGTGTGGGGAGCAATCTGAATATCTTCAATAATCTTGGCTCTTGCTGCGGAAGGTAGAGAGTCAATAGCTTTCATAGCTTCGTCCAGTCTCTTCCACATATCTTTGTTGAAGTTCTCCCCTGTGTTCACAGGAAGAGCGATCCCCACTCCTTTATGCTCAAAGACGTAGTTGATATATGGGCTAGCTCCTCCTCTGAGTGTCTGCTCTGTAAAAGCATCAGCTGGAGTATTATCCCAATACTTAACCCCAATACCTGGAGTCATTACTGTTCCTTTGAATACACTCCTATACTGGTTAGGGATTGCGTCAACCATCTTGTCCATGACTCCTCGGAGCATGAAGGCCTGTTTGAACGCGGTGGCATCATCGGAGCCAGCTTTTTTAAATACGTTGAACAGCTGACCAACATTATGAGTGAATGGCAACAGGTTGTCGAACATATTGATTAAAGTTGATGAATCTGTTCCTGTAATGCTAGCCAAAAGGTCAAAATTGATACCTTTTGAGGCTCCGTTTGTATCATATACATTTACTATTGAGATCTTCTGTAAGTCGTCCCTCAACGGCTTTAACTCATCAGTTGACACAGGAAGTTTAATCTTGCCGGTTCTATGCTGTCGGATTAGTTTATCCAAGTCTTTGGTTGCACTTCGAACGAACAGTCTTTGAGGAGCATCCTTAGATACGTGTTTCGGATTAAACATCTCATCTAGTGTGTCACCTGCTCGAGTCTGCTTCGCGGCATTAATTCCTTTTGACACAGCAGAGGTCAGGTGCTCAGATCCCTTGATAGGAACTTCAGCAATATTTCCTTTTAACCCCAGAGTAAGAGGATTCTGAATCCCAACTGTGATAGGTTTGCCTTGCCAATAGTTAAGCTTCGTCTTAGGGTTAGATCCGGATTCAACCATACCTTCTTTAAGGTAGTTAACCAGATTACCCATACCTTCTTCATCAAGGCCAATGCCCTTGCCCTTTTCTGTGACTTGCTTGATTAACTTGCCTACAGTTCTAGCCCCTAACTCCCCAGCAGCATCTTCGCCGAGGAGTTTAGCAATTTCTGTACCCTTAGTTCCGAAAGATTTGTTCAGAGCCTGAGCTCCCGTTACGCCACCTTTCTTGGCCACATTACCTAAACTAAAGCCCACCCAGTTCAAGGGGTCACCTGGGTTGAAAATGTCCAAAGCTAATCCTGCAAGACCCGCGGGACTAGGATTGTAGATATGTGGATCACCTCCTCCGATTAAAGCTTTATCTCCGCTTAAGCCAAAACCTTCCATGATGTCCTTACCCAGGGGTTGCTCTATTTTCTTAAAGCCACGCATCCAGGCGGCTAATGGGTCAAACTCACCAGGAGTAAGACCGGCATCCCTATCTACAACTTCTCGGAGGGCATTAGAGGCAGCATACCCGGTTCGTGGTAGATTCTCTAATAACCACCCTAATACATTAGTTCTTTTTTCCGGAACCTCTCCGCCTAGTCCTGTGAGCTTATCTCTGGCAGATGTAAGTTGACCGGCTACATCGTATCCTCCTGAGCTAGAGGTAGAAGTTCCCGGCATTGTTCGACCAATCATTCTGATGCCACTAGTTGACACAGGGGCAGAAGCATTGGTGGAAACTCCAGGAAGTGTTCTTCCTATGGCCCTAATACCTGATGGAATTGGAACACTCATACATTACCTCCATTTCACTGGGCCTGTCCCTCCAGTTGGGGCGGGAAGCTGCTGATTAGTTGGGATTGTTGTACTCTTGATACCATCCCCTATTCCTGTAGTTGGAGCAGTCATGGACTTATTGAGTAAGTTCTTGACCTGAGTAATATTAGCTCCAGCAGCAATCAAAGCATCTTTGTTCTGGTCTACCCAGTTAAGAGCAACAGTTAAGTTGTAGTTAGCTAGACCTAGAGCCTGAGCGGCCTGACCAATGGAGGCAGCACTTTCCCCACTTGCAAACCGAGTGATTCGTTCCATAGCTGTAGAGATGTTTGCTTCATCAGTTAGGTAAGTCTGCCACTCAGAATTATACCCAGTACCTGCAGGAACTCCTAAGCTCTGTAAGATACCTTGAGGAGCAGATCCTGTAGTTTCCCAGATATCCATAGCTACATCAAATGCTCTCTTTTGGTCAGTGGTCATGCTACCCAAATCTAGTGTTGCTCCACCCCCTGAGGTACCTCCACCGCCTGTTCCTCCGCCACTAGATCTCTGACTTGCCTGAATAGCTTGGGCTGTAGGTGTACCGATAGGAACTCCTAAAGCTTTAGCATCAGCTTCAGTAACTACTCTACCGAACATTTCTGTTCTAGCAACAGCTGAGTTCACAGCAGACTCAGATACTCCGAGAGAAGTTAACCCTCTATCTACAATGTTCTGATACTGTTGCTGCTGGGAGTCATGCTCTTTACCCATCATAGAGTTAACCAGGTTCATAATATTAGACAGGAAACTGTCTTCAATTGAAGAGGCTTGGTAACCTAAATCAGTCATCTGGGCATTAGTGTCAGCCTGTGCTTGAGCAATCAGTGCAGCGAGCCCACTTTCTAAGTTCTGGTACTGGCCAGCATAGTCACCGGCTAGTTCCTGTTGCTGATAATCAGCTACACCAGAAGTATAGGTTCCTCTAGCTATTGCCATGTTCCTAAGCTTCTCGCTGTCGGAGGTCTGCTGTTGTTGTAAATTACGTTCAGAGATACCCTTTTGAGCTTCTAAACCAGCGACATTGGCGTCTAAACGATTCTGCAAGGATTGTATTACAGAATTAATTCTGTCGTATTGCCGGTCAATCATCGGTTGGTAAATGTCAGTAGTCTTATCAATCCAGGGCTGCATACTATCTGGAGTAATGGGCTTCGGAGCATAGTAATTAGCAATAGCATAAGGATTGACATAGGCTTTCCCGTCAACCAAGGTATAGATATTCTTTGGCAGTACATCTCCTGTGGGTAAGGTGATTGACTTATCGGTCTGATTCCACACAGCATCAGGAATCATTTCCCGGATCCAGGCTGAGCCCACAGGAGGAGCATTTGCAGTCTGCACTGTAGAAGCTGACCCTGCAGGAGCTCCACTAGGTACCCCTGTACCGGTAGCTGTATTAGTTGAAGTAGGTGTCTTCATATACTTTGACACAGCATCAGGGGCAACATAGGCTTTGCTGTCTACGATAGTGTAGGCAGACTTTGGTAGTACCTGGCCATCAGGCATCACAATACTCTGATTTGTCTGATCCCAGGAGACATCAGGGACTAGATCTTTAATCCACTGGGTACCGTAAGGGACTTTACTTTCCATTTATTTTCCTCCTATAGTAAACCGACTTTGGCAGCCATAATCGCAAGAACCGTTACTACTAGCCAGTTAAAGGCCACAGAGGTAAAGCTTTCCCACTTTCTAGAAGGTTTCTCCTTGATGATTTTCACATCAGTTTTAAGTTCCTTCATGCTTTCCTCTATGTTCTCTAACTTAACCTTGATACCTTCAAATACGATATCAGTTTGGTGTGCTCGTTGCTCCTGATATCTAATGTCACTCTGAGCTTGAATTACTGCTGCGCATGGACAGTCTTTCTCCACATCACCCATCGCGACCCCCTATCTTACAACTTCATTGAGCTCAAGTACTGCCCCCTCAATCAGGGTCTTCAGTTCCTGTTCAGTTAATTTAATTCCTTTTGACGAGAGGTAGTCTACCACAAAGTCATATCGAAGAATGTTCTTCTCCGGACCTTTTGGCATCGCTTTGTAGATTTGCTCAGCCGCTGCCACAGCGATTCCCACAGTGGTGAGTATTTGCTGATATTTTTCCTGACCGAGTTTAACTTTTGCATAGGGGACCAACAGCCCTCCTATTACAATGAGAATGATTTGTAGTACAGTTTCAATGATTTGGTAGCTGTTCATCGGTCTCTCCTTTCTTTATTTTACTAACTTTAATTGACTTCATATTCATTAACTCCCAGCCCCAAAAGCCGAACCAACCAACAATGAGGGAGTCAGGAACCGGATGCTCAAACCAGGACCACAGAAAGACAGTAGCGGTAAAGACTAGGTTGGCCCGGATTATCAGGTCTAATGTTTTATCTAGTTGTTTTTTCATTATACCTCCTAGTAGTCTTTAGATTTTTCAATATTGAACATACCGACCTTTAGTATACCTGGAACTAAGATAGCGTTATTTACAATGACCGAATTCTGTTGCCATAGGCCGAACACTCCAATTCTAGGTGCTAAGTATACTTGATATAGGACTAAAGCTCTATCTGAATTGACTATACCAATATCTTTAAACTCCGGCATAGCCCAATTAACATCTCCGCTGCCAGGTCTCTGCCTAGCTCCCCTTAGCCTCCCTTCTTTCACAGTGAAGAGCCAGACGGAGTTATCGGGCAGGTGGATGGCCGCAGGATTGATTCCGGCCCCTACATTGGTAGTCAGTTCAAATAATAGTTCCATCCTCAACCACCTCTTCCGGTTCTATAGGCTCCATCGGTTCTACGGGGATTACTGTCCCGCACGGCTGGCATTTAATGAAATCTCGGGTGGTCCAGTAGGTTATGTTGTTGCCACAGCTTGGGCAGGTTACTCTTTTTAAAACCATGTTATTCATAATTACACCCCCTCGCCCCACAAAAGCTCTGATTGAACATCTAATACAAAGTTACTAGACTTGTGGATATAGTCCGTAGAGAAATCGGCCGTTATTACCGCCCCGGCTGGTGGGGGGCTTGTGAATTTTATATTCTTCTGCGCCGGCGGGGTGGCAAGTATGCCGAATTGCCTAATGTAGCCAGGGCCTGCGCTACTCATGATCGCTTTCAGATATTTGTATTTATCCGGTGTAAAGCCGGTAACTGATATTACTGCATTTCTCGCCACGTACCCGGTAATAGGCGTAGTCCACGTCACCCCATCAAGGGACAAACTAAACGAGTAATTGCTGACCCGAGGGCTTTCGTCCTGACCGCTTCCGATAAGGGAGACTCCCGTTATAATGCTGGAACCAGCATCAAAATAAACTCCAGGCGGTTGCGGGATTTCTATGATTTCTTCGCGGGTCGGGGTCCCGTCCAACACAATATGGTCGATATCTGGCGAGAGAAATGCGTGCGTGTCGGTCGATCGCAATCCGTAGTGCATTGTATAGTCAACGCCGCGCACCTTCTCTATGCCATTTATGTATATTTTTTCGCTCAATGGGCGCACTAACGGCAACGGCAAATCAAACTCAGTTCTTGTTCCGTCTCCCGTGCCTACCGCGACACCGGCAAACACCGAACCCGTAAAAATATCGTTTGGGATAACCGCATCACCGTGCCATCTGTGGGGGTAATCCGCACCAAGTATTATACCTCTTATGGGCATATTCACTACCGTTGTAGCAACCCGGGCAAGATTGGTTCGCGTCTTTTTGTTGGCCGCATCTACCGTGAAGGACGCTCCAACAGAACCACCGAGGCCAAAAAGTGATGGCCCACCGTTCTTGTCTAATAAACCGGTAAAATAATAAACAGGTGACCTTGACGAGCTTTTTGTATCCAACAAGCATTCCAAAGTACGGTTCTGTACGTTGCCCGATACTCTAATATCTCCCACAAATTCTGCAAAAATAGTAGCGTACACGGTAACGATCTTTGTGTTTGTCTTATTCACTGTTATAGGGTTGCCTTCACTATCCGTGATAAGCGCATGAGTGACAAAGTTTGAGGTGGAACTGCTTGCGCTGATACCAACCTCGGTCCACACGCCGTTCCCCATGGTTTCGGAAAAAACGCGTTTTTTTGTTATGTGGCCTGTTTTAGGGGTGTCATATACAACCTCGACAATGCTTGCATCATCCTCGAGGCCCGCAAGATAAGAGAATAAGGTTGTCCGCGCCGGGCTTAATGTACCGCTGCCAGTACCAACTCCGATTCTTGTGAAGTGGGCAGACGTACTGCTTCCGGGGTTCATCTTCGACCACATATTATTTAAAACAATATTTTCGGCCTGCGCATATTCGGTCTCACCCGTTTCCGTATCGTATACCTCGAAATCGAATCGGTTATGCAGTTTTGCCTTTTGGCTTATCATGGTATCTCCTTTCTACACATCGCCCGAACCGACCTTTGTCAGAACGATTGATGTAAACCCGTTGAATCTTCCGGTTAGACTGGCCGCCTCTTGGTTGGATGTATTAGATGCTACTATCTCGATAAAGTTTAATGTAGTCATGTTGAATCTTCCGGTCAGGTTAACCAAATGGTATGGGTCTCTATCCAGCGAGGCATTGACGCTAAAGGCCGTCATCGGCAGCATGCTTCCGGTTCCGCTAGGTTGCAGATAGATTGTTGCCTCTCCAACCGTTATTGTGGTCGCTCCTTCGGTGTCCAGTAATTCCGCAACGGCCAATACAAGTTCGTTGTTCGCATCGCCTATCGCCGTGGAAACCGGAGTATAATAGACCGTCATAGCTTCGTTTGACACCATAACGAGGTCTTTTATCCTTGCGATGTTTCCAGCCAGCGGCTGGCTAAATTTCAGCGTTATTTCGCTTTCTCCCGTAATGTCTGCCCCAGTGCAAGTTCCGACCACATCAGCCTCGAGATTCAACCCGATGCAAAGCGTATCATATCGGCCAGACAAGTGTTCAATTGGCGCGGCTACATCCACATAATCAATCTCGATTAAATCAATAGCCGTAAACCCGCTAAATTTTCCCGTCAACAGTTCCGGCCAGTAGCTCATTCCGGCATAGTTTCGTTCGGTCATGGTCCAATGAACATTACCGCTTTTTTCGGCTATGAACCCTAGGCGGAAGTCATTTGTTCGAAAGAGCGCGAGGTCATCTATGGTATCACCTAATTCGGTTACCTCTCGTTGGATCTCCCAATCTTTTAATCCTCCGGCCTGGATACAGTAGCTCCGGTAATACATCTTTCCATCTGTTTTCAGATAGGCTATAATCAATCCCTGGTCGTTTGTGGTATCGCCTGCCACCGGAACCCAACCTCGGATGGCGGCACATTTAGTCACGCTTGTGGCAAGTAGTAAAGGATCATCCTGCCAATACTGTGCGTAGAGGTTTCCACCCTGCACATAAAAAAGCCATGGATATTCCTCGGTAACGAAGTTGAATCGCCGGGTATTATAATCTCGGTCCCAGTAGCCATCAAATTCCATTGCTACACAGGAGATATCAGTACCGAATAGTAAAAGGTCTTCCCAAGGAGTGGAATCATCATAAGGTAGGTCTTTAGACCTTATTATAACTACCCCGTCCACTATAAACGCAGCGTAAAGTTTAGGAGAATTACCATCATAATTATATACTATAATAGAGCCTCCTAAAAAATTCTCTCCAGGCTGTATAGGTTTTGAGGGGAAAAGCTCATCCAACCAATTATTTCCTATACCTTCTTTATAGTGAGTACTATATCTCATCATAGCTAAAAGAGTCATTCTTAGTCTTTCGGCATCATCTAACATTATGACCCTCCCTCTATCTCTATAGTACAAACAAAACCATCAGGCCAAGTAAATGTCATACTGGTGGGGTCTTCTGTATAGTCTATGATCTCAGTTACTTCTAGCCCCTCCATCATCACAGATATCTTCTGAGTTGTTTTATTAATGGTGCAATTCTTTAATCTCCTAAGATTGGCATCCACAAAATCAGAAAACTCAACTGCACTCCTACTGCCCGTGATAGAATGAAAGTATTCTAAAACTGCTTTATTTGCGGGCTTGTACATAAATAACTTATCATTATCTCCGACCCCGGTTCCAGCCCCCCAAGCGTCTACGGGGACATAATTAGTACCGTCATTTTTAAAAGATATCTGCCTTTTAGCTAGCTCATTATACTTAAAAATCATCACGGGGTAATCAGTTACTTCAGTACTAGCCACATCATGTGTATCATCAACCCAGTACAGTAGTTGACCCAACCTGTTAGTGGCTTGCTCTGATTCTAGTCCGTCTGTGGTAGCAGTAATGAATTCCACATTCTGGTCATATATCTTCACATAGTTAACATCTGAAGCGTCAAAGCTAAGATATTTAGCTACTTTATCTGAGGTGTCTAATTGGTCAACCGTAATCTCCGCAATTGTAGCTTTCTCAGCATACAGGTTAGGAGTAATAATAGCCGATAAGGCATTAATAACATCAGCTGATAGAACACCATCAAAGATATATTGGCCAGTGATTGAGTCAAAGTAAACCTTGCTCACCCAAGTAGTCCCCCCGTCAGGAGATACCTGCATAGCTATCTGTGACTCATTCAAGACTACTCGAGCATCGGTACCCTTCGTAATCAGGATGTCCCCAGCCTGAACATGGTTAGCGATAAAGTTTTCTAGGTAGTCCTCATTGAGATTAGTACCATTTAACTTACCACCTAGTAACCATTCCAGTATCTGGAAGTTCTTATTGACTGTGTCAGTAAGAGTTTGAGGACTGTCCTCATATCTTATCTTTTTAATTCCTACTGTGGGCACTACCTCAACCCCTTCCCTTTGAAGATTACGGTAAAGCCGTTGATTTTATTTATCTTGTCAGTTGTACTGAACCGATAAGACATATTATAACCCTTATCACGAGACACTTTGATGTTCTCGGTTACCTGCTTCACAGGGGATGAGGTGGTGAATGGTATTGGTAAACTTGTAGGTTCAGGGTTATCATCCACTACCTGAGTTAGAGACAAGGTAAAGTTATTACTTGGGATCGCAGTAACATGAACCGTTTTTGGCTTCAAAATTCTACTTTCTACTGCGATAGGACCAAGTGTAAACGCTGTTATAATATCTGCATCATTAATATCAGTATCAACCAGAGGGTCTAATTTTATGACCCTAGCGGCAGACCCAAGATAAATATAATCATCTTTCAAGTATTCCCCAAACACGGTACCAGACGAGACCACAAATGGGAGCTCGTAAATGAACCATTCTCGTTCCTGTAGATCGTAGACACAGACTAAGGTATCTGTTGTTCTTGGGTTAATTACCCAGAACTGATTAAAGAAAGACCTCGTAAATACCTTTTCTAAATCCACATCATCCAAATAATCAGCAATAGGTTCACTGATAGTAACAGGTTCAGTACCTGAATAGATATTGACGATTAGCCGGTTATTCACATCCTTACCTAGCCACAGGATGACTCCATTGATTTCTTCCATGACTCCAGGTCGTAAGACACTAGTAGTACCAGAAGTACCTATCTCGAAGTCTTCTTCTGTGTTACCATAGATCGGAGTATAGGTAGTCTCTGTCAGAACCAGTAAGTGATTGCCCGCAGAGAAGGCCCCAAACACAGGGGATCCTGCAGTGCCTCCTACATTAAGAGTGAAGGTAGGGGGCCAAACTTTCGGGTCAATCATCGTGTTCTCATCATAGCCACAAAACTTTAATAGGTGAGCATCACTGGCTAATGGGTTCCAACCCCATACCCTAAATCTCCAGGTAGTTGTATAGGCTAGTTCAGGGATCTGAGTTAAACCAGCAACAACTAAAGTCTCATATACTCCAGTAGTAATATCCATCATAATTCGGTCAGTACCGTTGACCATCACTACCTTGTTGATAAATCGAGTATACTTCAAAGGTACTGCAGAGCTAAGAGTATATTTCTCGGTCCAAATCTCATCCACATAGTGATAGACTTTAGTACCTAACTGAACAATGAGCAAAGTATCTGAGCCCGGGATAGGAGCTGAATACATTGAAGTAACTGTACCCACGGGGGCTGTGGCCAATACTACACTGCCTGGACGAGAGAACATAGATCCCCCACGAGTATAGAAGTTCTTCCCTTCGGAGAATCGGGCAGATTCACGAGAGGGACGGGTATCTATCCCCCCGATTTTCTTTATAGTAAGATCATCCTTGAAAGATCCGCTACTCATAGAAATCACTTCCTCCTGTTAATCCTCGAGATCGTTTAGGCATAACATCAGTTGTTCTCATCGGCTCATTATCAGAGACCTTATTCATCAAGGTATTCAGCTTCTGATTCTTTATTCTATCATATCGGAACATATAGCTATCAGCCATTTTATGTTCCTCATAATCTCCTTCACCGGACTGATAGTAATACTGAGCATAGAAGAAGTAAACTAAGGCGGTATGAAATATCTTATTAATAGGTATCTCATCGGTTACATCCTCAAACACAGGGATAGGGAAATAGTTGAGTCTGCCAAATTCAATATCTATAGGATAGATAATCTGACCATCAGCTGTGAACTCTAGATCCTCAGGGCTTCGAGTCTCCATCAGGTCACCGTTACCATCATGTACCTCGTAGTTACTAACAGCTACAAAGTCCACAGGGAGTTCATAGTGTTCTCCAGCTAATACGTTGATTAGGGGATCCACTCCGCACTCGATAGCTTCTGGAGGAAATTCTTCTATAGCTAAACTCATCCAATCCTTAATCAGTTCGTGAGCAGCATCAGAAGTAGCATCCCAGTTTCTATCCTTCGTCAGATTGAATACAGCAGCTTTGATTTGAGTGCCAGTCATGTTACCCTCCTTTCTGGTATAAAAAAAGGGACAAGATCGCTCTCGTCCCTTTTGTTAATAATTCGTTAAGCCGTCAGTATCGAGACGATAGCTCCTCCAGTACCGGCTATTACTAGCGCGGACTTACCAGCTGCAACAGATAAGGCGGTGTCAGCCGATTTGTTTTTAACTAACAATGCTGTATCAGCATCATTGTTTTTAACAACTATCCATTGACCAGCATCTAACCCAAGAATCAAATTCTTAGCACTAGCTGCAGTTACCTCAACCAGTCTAGCTTTTTTCTGGTCAGCAGTTAAAGTCAGGTCTGCTGCACCAACATCAGCTATCACAGTGATGGCATCAGTACGGCCATTGACCTCGGTAACAACCGCTTTATCAGCAGTTATTTCGTCGCAATCAAGTTTCAGGAAGTTAGTAGTATCTTGTGACATGACTTACCTCCTTATGCTCCAGCGTTACCGATGATACCTCTCCAGTCAGAGTAACCAACAGAGAATCTCAGGTATCCCCTATATTTAGCTACCATGCCATCAAAGTTCTCGGACTGCTTAAATTCGGGTTTAACTCTCCAGAAGAAGATCAGCTGAGCAATAGCGGGATCCATCAGGAACCAAGCGTTGGTATCAGTCAGGTAGTCAAGCACCACAGGGGAGAGTCTACCCTTCAGAACGTTGGTATCATTGTTTCCACTTCCTACTACTCCGGAGGACTGAAGCAGAGTCATGGCTGTGAACTCCAGATCGGGGGATACAACCAGCTTCTTTGCTCGAGCCTGCATTTTCAGACCTTCCTCAGTCTTCATGTTGGTTCTCATCATAGTGATACCAGTTTTCAGGTTGGTATCATTCAAGGCAGAAGCTGTCATCAAGTTGTCAGCAACTCCACCTTTAATCAGCGGATGAGAATCAGAGAACAGAGGAACTCCATCATAGCCGTTCACAGAGAAGGCGTTGTTCAGGATAGCAGCAGCTGTAGTTTCTACAGTAGCTCTACCACCAATACCCAACTGTCTAGGCAGCTTTTCAACCACACCATACATATCGTCATCAGCGAACTCACGTTCAACCTGAATCATCTTAGCATAGGCAGTGTGAACATAGCTGACTTCGTCGCCCTTTGCCATGTCTTCTTCGTTAATATTCTGGCCAGGATTCTTAACATCCCACAGGCCGGTTCCTGCCATATGGAAGTCATATTCCTTAGCTTTTTTGGATGTCTTCACCTGGAAAACATCAGAGAACTGTTCGGGGATCTCATCATAGGCATCGAAGAAGATTTCCCTGAACTTAGGTTCCAGTAATTCCTGAAAGTTTGCACTAGTATTCATTTACTTCTTCACCTCCTATGCGTTCCAAAGAGCCGCGCCAGAAATAACACAATCTGTGGTCCCGTTTGCCGAAGGCGCGATCGGAATCAGGAAACCGCCTGTAGTATCGTTGAAGTCAATCTTACCATCAGACTGAGTATCATACTTCGCTTTGCCCCAGCACATTGCCGAGGTGGCATTGTCTACACTTCCTCCGGTGTAGTTAGTAGCTCTGATAACAGAATCTCTGTTCAGGGCAATAACATCCAGAGTGTCTGCATCAGTCGCAGTAACTCCTGTGGTGATGTCAGCAAGAGCAAGACCGATGATTCCGGTAGCAGCAGCGCCAGCGGCGACGGCTTTACCATTACTAGCATCGACCATAATCAGGTCACCTTTTGCGATAGTCTGAGAGGCTCCTATTACAACTTTCATCACAGTAGGACCGCCAGTACCCCACAAGGAACGAACATACTTAAATTTTTCTGCCATGTCTTAACTTCCCCCTTTCTGGGCTTTCTTAAATGCTCTATAAGCATCGAGATTATCTATCTGTTGGAAAGCAGCATACTGGGCCGGGTCCATCCCTACGGTCTTCGCACCACTCAGGACAGCCTGAGACATTTTTTGCGGAGCATCTTGGGCAGCACCCACAGGATTGGCTGCTTTCTTTTGTTTGGCTATGGCCTGACTGTTTAGTACTCTCTGTTCAGCATCTCGGACTTTAGCCGTAATCCCTAGTTCACCTTTGACTAATGTATAAGCATCTTTCAAGGACAGGGACGGGTGGTCTTCAACTTTAGCCAGAACATCGTCCATAAATAGGTCAATGTCTGAGTACTGTTTGTCAGCCTTAAGCTGAGTAAGTTCGAGCTCACGATTGAGCTTTTTAATTTGCTTATCGCTTTCCATTTGTGCCGCTCGAGTGGCTCTTACATGAGCTACTTGCTCAGGCGGAATCCCTAAAATCTTTGCCTGCTCAGCATCAGACATGCTGTTCAGACGGGTAATGAGCTGTTCCTTACTTAAGCCAGATACCTCAGCGATTCGCTCAATAGCGGAATCTGCCTGATTTAGCTTATCTAACTTTTTCTGGTAATTAGCAACTCTGCTTCGCACAATAGCCTGTACCTGTTCTTTAGAGTAAACAGTTTCGGCATTAGTCTCAGTACCTTCGACACCTGCTGTATCTTCAGGAACATCAACCTCAGGTTCAGTAGTTGGCTCCACTTGAGCTTGTCCTGCACCTTCTTCAACTCCCATATCTTCCGGACTCAGAGATAATACGGCATTATCATCCGTAGCTCCTAATCCTGCAGTGACCTGTGCTTGGTAATCTTTCTGGGATACTGTCATAATAAACCTCCACTCTTGACGCCGAGTTAGCGAATTCAGCATAACGGAGCTGTGTCCCGTTTCATTACTTTCATTATACCACAGAAGGTCAGGTTTGTCAACTAAGATTTACAAGAATTTCTGGTCTTTTTTGTATTCTGAGTAAACTGTATCAGTTTTCCCATTATACCCACAGTGTGGGCAAGTCATGACCATATTCTCCAACCATCCTTTATCTCTAAAACCTATCCTCTCACACTTAGGACAAATGGGGAGAGAGTTAACCCTCTTTGCCCCCGGTCTGTCACTAAGGTATAATCCAACCATACCATCAGAAGTAGCGTGTAGAAAATGCTTCCTTAGTTGCTCTTCCTTATCTGTTTTAAGCAATAGCATTAGGAGCACCTCCCGTTAAGCCTCCGATTATCTGTTGCAGAATCTCAGGAGGCAACTGCTGAATAGCTTGTTCTAACATCATCAGCGGGTCCATCTCTTGGCCAGGCATCTGTCCGGGCATTCCGGGAATCTGCATCATCTCTTGGCCAGGTACCTGCTGAGGAGGCATCATTCCTTCACCGCCTTCCATCGGCAAGCCATTAGCCATAGCCAACTGCTCGGCAGAATTATTTCTACCAATAAACTTACCTTGTGGGTTGTACGGATCGACCACAGGGTAGTTCAGTACAGTCTTTAAGGTAGCTCTGGCCTCTTCTTGAGTGATGATATTCTCTCGGTGAAGTTCAATGGTAGACTGATAGATAAAGGACGGAGAGTTAGGCATACCAGCCCCAAAGTCTATCTCAATCATAAACTCACCCTTACGGGTCATTTCTTCACCATTCTCATCAAGCAGAGTCTTATACATATCAGTCTTCGGGTCACCTTCAGTGGGGTTATAGTTTTCATTCAGTGTCTTCACAGGAAGCTGTTTGAAGTCTGAACCCTTGAACCACATAGACTCCTTCTTCATACCATCTTCAAAGTCAAATGCTCTTTCCACATCCATGAACTCACAGACATACTCATAGACTAGCTCCATGACCTGTTTTAGACCCTCCTGCAGCATAAGCTTCTTGTGCTTAGCTCGTCGAGATCCTGCATCAACCATCTGTGAGATAGCAGCCGCAGATCGTAAGGAACCACTTCGTCTACCTTCCGTAACGTCAGATCGACCAGAGATAATCTCAGCTTCCTTAAACCCTTCAGATCTTCGGGCAGGAATATAGGCAGGAATCGGGTAAGGTACTACAGGTTTCCAGGCATTAACATCCTTTGCAGGAATCTTCAAGCCTGGTAGATTAGTCCACTTCCGGATATTAATACCAGCAGCTTGACCAACTACAATCTGCAAGTTACCCATCGACCGGGCGTTCATTCTAATCTGGTCATCCAAGTCATTGATAAGGTCCTGTGTAGGAATCAGCTGTTCAGTATCTCCCATACCCCAGAGCCGGCCCTTTTTCTTGTAGCAAGGAATAATAACATAGGGATACTTACCATGAGCATAAAAGTCGTCATGGCTACCATCCTCATTCTTATTATCTGCAGAATCTTCTAGAATTACTCCGCCAGCTGCGTAGATCCTACGAAGCTTGTCATCCTCATCAATCTCCCAGTACTCATACAGCAGACACTGTGCTCGGATAATATCATCAACCCCAGAGTTATCATCCTGGTCTTTGAAGATACGAGGGTCATATGCAGAGAAAGCCCCTTCTGCCTTTACAAGCTTAGCCTTATCACCGAACCTTCTAACCAAAGCTTTCAGATTATAAGGAATAGCTCGTATGAAGAAGTCCCCATCATTTAAGTTCCTAAAGTCCTTAATTTTTGGATCTGGGAACATTTCCTCAACTCCTACATAGTCAATGGTAGGCATACCTTTTCCTGCACAGGCGTCAGGGTCATAACCCACTCGGAAACCACAGGTGCCGTAATTTAGTCTTTCTCGTTCGAACATATCCAGAGTCGGAGTCATCTTGTTCATGTACCAAGCCCACTTTAAGACGTGTCTCACTTTATCAGTGTGAGGAGTGTCTGTCGGCTCCATACCTTTCACAAGGAAGTCCATTGACCCATCCACAAGATCTGCAACCTGGGATTCAATTATTGGTTGAACAATATTTGTCTCGGAACCAGGGTCCTCTTCACTCTCCGACAGGTTTACATCTCCCGCCCAATAGGCTTCACAGGTCTGCCAGAGTTTTGTCAGCCCTAGCGACTCCTTATAAAGATAAGAAGCACGGAAACAAGTGATAATATGTTCCCAAAGCTTCTTCTCTTTCTCTGTTTGCATAGGCATAACAGGTTCTTTACTCATAATCTACCTCCTCTTTAACCTCAATGTCTAGTCTTTTAGTAGCTTCAGGAACAATTGGATCTAGCTGATCCCCAAAATTCACCCGTGGAATCCGATTTCTCACCTTCTTGTAAGGTGTATTCTCCGGTTTCTCACTATCTGGCACAACTTTTCCGGACTCTATCATTCTTCCCAACAGATAACCTGTCGCGAAGGACAATATAATAATGAAACATACTAATATATATAGGGCTATTACCATCATGCTTCCTCCTTTATACTACGGTAGGCGTAATCCTCAGAGTCAAAGTCTGCATCCTCCCAATAAGACTCATGCTCCCACTCCCCTCTAACGGTATGAGCAATAGCTTTCATATTATTTCCAGGTTTCACAGGCTCAAGCACAGAGGGGTTTAGCCCATACATATTGATAAAATACTTAAATGCGTCTAGAGCATGGTTTTCCATTAGCTTCATCTTGTCGTGAGTGCTCCCAGTTATCGTTTTAGGATCCCATGCCGCCTGCTTTATCTGATTTGCCAGGTGCGGACAGCGGTCTAGATTAATGTGGAAGCACACCGACCCATCTGGTTTCCTCTTCCGAAGTATCTGCCGGAACATACTCAAGAAAAAGTCTGTGTCATTACTGGAAGGAAGCAGGCATATCTCTTCCTCCATATATAATTCCTTAGGACTTTTCTTGTTAGCACCCTTATTTACTACCGAGGGGTCAGCATACAGCGTATCAAACCCCCTCTTTTTTACCTTCTTCGAGTACTCCGGAATATCCGCGTCAGCCTCATAGATCTCGTCATAGGCCCAAAGATCTCCGTCCCGGTCTACACAACACAGGATGGTGGCAGTAGGAGCAGTAACCCCGAAGTCAAATCCCGCCCCATGCTCCCAACTCTGGCTCACCTCATACCCGTCAGAGTCTCTATAGCCATGCAAGTCCTCGTCATAATCCGTAAATATCTGCCCCTCGAACGCATCAAAGCTTGCGTTAATAAACCGGTCGACCCAAGTCTTCGGGTTATTCCTCATAAGCTCCTCTACATACCCCGGAGGCAAGTACTTCGCGTTACTCATCGAGCTAGTCGTCCACCCGATGTACTCCTCTTTAATGTTCTTTTCGTTAAAGAACCGATTCCAGACCCAGTCCTTACCACCACTATTAGAGGTAATAAAGCCACGGTGAGGGCCCACAGGATGCCGGAGTCGTGCAGTCAGCATCTGGAACGTAGCCTCAGGTACTTCCTGCCCATCTGGCTCATGGCACTCATCTATCCAGAAGTAGCTAATGTCCAAAGAACCCAACGGCCCAGGCTCATCCAAATGCATAAACAGGATCTCAGAGTAGATAGGTCTACCATCCTCAGTCACAGCATTCGTCTTTATCCACAAGTGTTCATCAGACTTGTTGTAGTTAGCAATAAGCGATTGGGGGCAGACCTCGAAAAACCTTCTCTGAGTTGTCTCTCGTAAAGACTTAGCGGTCAGCCGCCCAATCACCCCTAAACTTCCTGGATACAGCTGTGACCACTTTACAATTTCCTCGCAGCCCATTCGTGACTTACCGCCCCCTACGCCAGAAACCACAGCCCTATACTTGTGCTGGTCTTGGTGAAACACCTTCTGGAACTCATGCGGCTCGTACGATGCTAGCTTCTGGGGTGGTGCAAACTGCATCCATTTAGGTCTAGCCATTAGTCAACCTCCTAGTTAAATACCAGATCGCTTTCTCACTCATCTCATAGCCTCCTCCGTCAACTCATGAATCTCCCGACCATAGGTAGATACAAACTCACAGATATCTTCAGCGTCAAAGCTGTTCCTCCGAGCATAGTGACCATACGCCTCAATAAACGCATGGGTCAGCTCATGAGCTAAGATCCTGCGCTTCCTAACAGTAGTAAGGTCATTACTAATAAAGATAATCTGCTTTAAGTAGTTACATATGCCGAGCCTCTGCTCCCCCTCAACAAACAGCTCCGGGCTGTCAGCAGGAACATACTCTATCCGGTAATCTAACTCCCTAATCTTCATCACTGTCACCCGCCAGGAGTTTCTTCTCCTCATCATTGAGCATGCCCTCAGCGAACATCAGTGTAATCGGCTGGTTACCCTGCATATTCAGGTCAATCTTAGACTGGTCACCGTAGACATCCTTCCTGTGAGCCTTCAGCATGAACATCATCAGCGAGTCACTTTTCTCTTTGGCTCGCTCCATCGCCACAACCTCCAGCCCGTCCACAAACCGCTCCCTCATGATCTCGTAGAGCTCCTTGTACTTTGGGAAGTTATCCAACCACTTCGTGTGCTGAGACCGGGCAATTCCTGCTCTATCACAGGCTGTGCCGATTACGCCACATTTCGCATACTCATTAAGTACGCGGGTCATCTTAATCTTTGTTTCTGCGTTGCTGATCTCACTCATTAGTACACCTCCACTCCAAAGTATCGGCACACAGCTCGAGCGATGGCTGCTGCCTCGGCCCACTGCTCAGTAAAGGTATCAATCTTTGCCACATCCTCTGGGCTAGTCATGAACGCGTACTCAGTAATGACCACAGGAACTCTCGTGGAGCTCATGACTGTGTAGTAATCCTCGCCAGTATTTTTATAGGGTCGGCTAAAGGCTCGATGCTCTTTCTGGCCAAGCTTCTTGAACTCATTAGCGATTAAGAGCGCCATTTTCTTTGACTGAGCATTGGTGGCTTTGTTGCTCTCATAGATTACGTCATAGCCCGCAGCTTTGGGGTTAGCAGCTCCATTGTGGTGGACAGAGATCATAAAGTCGGCTTTGTTTGCTGTAGCGATCCTGCCTCGTGCAGGTAGGGAAAGATACTTATCTACCTCTCGGGTGCAGATTACATTAAAGCCTTTGGCAGAGAGCAATCTCTTCAGCTCCATGCCTACATTGTAGTTAACCTTCTTTTCGAGCATGCCTTTGCCACTAGTTCCGGGGTCCTTACCACCGTGGCCAATGTCGATTACGATAGTTTTTCTTGCCATAGATTTACCTCCTATTCACAGGAATATCTTATTCATTACTTTCATTATACCACAGGAGGTGAGTATTGTCAACCACTTTTTCTAGAATTAGGCATAGGGCTTATTAGTGACCCCGGGGTTGATATTTGGCATATGGGGATAAGGGCGCAGACGTGTTTGTGAAATGCTATGATATAACCCCACGCCCTGCTTACCCCCATGGGGCCCCTACCGGGATGGCGAATGATACCCCATACCCCATGCCCTGTACTACCACGCCTACTACACGCACTGCACTCTCTCGCCCCATGCATACATCACTGCGTTAGCACATCAGCACATCACTGTGCTAAACCGCTAGCACATTACCCCATCACTGCATTACCCCATTACTGTTCTACTGCATGACATCATGTCATCATCATGCATGACGAGTCAGACGATTAGGCGGTTTTCGTTCAGCCCCATCATCTCGAATATGTCGTGTCATATCATCGTATCATCATATGCAGTGAGTCGTAGCGAATTGTCATCATTGGAGAAACAATTATGACAATTTAAATATGGGGTTATTTCCTATTTACATTCGTATCCCGTCATGGTATAATGAATTAACAAACAAATCAAACGAGCATCCCGCTCAATAACGAAAGGAAGGTCCACATCATGGCCAAGAAAACAACACCCACCATCGACATTAATATCGACGACATTAATATCGAGGAAATCGCGACCGACGAAATCGCGGAGGAAATCATCATCGTAGCCGATGAAAAAACGAAGGCCAATGCCAAATCCGTTATTGATGAAATCAAACGCAATGCGCCTGAATTTCCGGTATGGGACAACATGACACCGAAGGATTTAGACACTATCTTCAGATTGGAGGACCAAGGCCGAACGATCCGACGCTACCTCCGCAAATACTTCTCGGATAACCACATCCACAAATCAGGATGGAACCTGACCAAATCCGAGGCCAATGCTGTCATCGCATACCTTGCCACCAAATTCGGCACACCCAACTTCGACAATATCAAAAGGGAGGTTCAGGCATAACGCCTGACCTTCTTTTCTGTCGTCATCGTCATCCCCATCATTCACAGGAGGTACACCATGAAACTACACTCTAACGACATTTTCGCAGCCATGCACTACAACCGGACCGTTACGGTCTCCTCACTCCGCGAGATTAACAACATTCGCGCCCATGTCCACACCCTACTGAACTCCCTACAAGATACCGTATTCGAGATCGACAAGATGGAGTCACCCGAACACTACACCACGATCTACCTGTCCAAGCCATCACACGAACACTCTCCATCACTCACAGGATACTCACCGTTCGGTACAGTCTCCATCAGCCCTAACCCATACTCCGACCACTCATCAATCATACCCTCACACCCGTACCTTACGAACACTACACCCAACCCACCCCCTGATTACAAACTGACCATCGACCTACTCGTTCCCCTAGAAGCCCCACAACCCGAGATCGATGCCTACAACACCTTCATCGAATCTCTCACCCCCTACACCAACTAACTCACTCACTAACGCATAGAAAGGAGACAGTCATGTCAACACTCACCCAGAGCAACCACAATCTCACAAGATGGACCCTCACATCTGAGGACATCTTCCGTACCCTCAGCCAACTCAACGAATCAAACACCTGGCCGGACCCAACCGACCCGACCTCTAACCCTTACGCTCCTGACCCTTATGAGGACATCACAGATGCAGACGACATTATAGGCCTCATCGAAGAGGCAGACGCAGTCCACGCCCTAGAATTCTTCGGTATCACAGTGGAATACTCATACCCGACCACTAACTACAACCCCCATCGTACTCCTCCGTCATTGGCTATACTCAGCATACCAAACAACTTCGACCCAATCACCTCTTCCCAGGTTGTCAGCACATACTTAGATATCGTCGATGACATACCCCCAGACCCCGACAACCAACCCCCATCACCTGTTATCATCCAGCAAGCCTACTCCTACGACGAACATACCCGTCCTCATCGAGGAGCAGACGATGGGACATATGACTACGCTGGGTCATACCCTCTAACAATCTTTGACTTCATTCAATTGTACCTCAACAGCCAACACTAACCAAATCATCATCATACAGGAAATCCGGCATTTTCAATGTTGTATTATATGCATATTATATATGCATATAATACAGATACATTAAAAATCTAGATGCTAAAAATTCTAGAATCTACAGTGTACTAGTACAGACTCCAGTACCCCAGATACAGTAAACTACCCTCTCCGACAATCTAGACAAATCCCTGTAGTAGTCTGTATTAGTACACCAAGAAAAGACACAGAATCTGGCCAGACTGCATCTGCACTGGTACAGTCTGTATCTTTACATTCTGGATTCCCAAACACTAACCGTTTCAATAGCCCAAAAAGTACCCATAACCCCACACCCTAACTTTCTCACATAGCCAACTAGATTCTAGATCTGCATCTGCAGAGTGCAGACAGATATTTCCAAAATTCTAGATTACTACAGTTAAAACACTAGATTTTCTGCATAGATCAGATAAAATCTGCGAACGCTGTATATAAAATGTGGTTTACAAGGCATACCTAGTATGATATAATGAATTATAATCAAACGATAGCCTTCACGACGAAAGGAGCACACCATGAATAACAACACACTTATTAGGAGGACACGCCATGAAGCGGAAAGAGAGTAATTACCGCAGGTATGTCCTCCTTTGTGATGAGGACCTTAAAACTTCACCCGACAAATGCTCCACCCAATTTGGGCCTGAGTACCTGATCTACCGACGACTAAAGCTCCGGTACAACAACGAGGAGTACAATGCCTATCTGACCTATAATACTGAGACTGACCGATTTGAGTTGTTCATCCTGTATCGAGAGTACAGGCTGCATAAGACATCCGTGGTGGAGGGAAACTTTGACATTATTATGGACCACCCCGCTGTAGTTATTGGTATCGCACAAGATGTATTAGGAGGGAAAGAAAATGAGTAGCGACTTTACTTACAAGATTGAGAAGCACATTGGAGTACTGAGCGAAGGCTCAAAGGTTGGCAGAAGGAAGTGAACCTAGTCAGCTGGAACGGTAATCCCGCAAAGTATGACATTCGGGACTGGGCACCAAACCATGAGAAGATGGGCAAGGGCATTACCCTCACCTGTGAAGAGATGCATATGCTCCTTGAGTACATGGGCGATGACCCGGAGGTAAACTAGGATGTATTACGTCCAGCTAATAAATGACAAGGGCCAACGGTTCGAGAAAACCTTCACCGAGTACAGGCCCTACCAGCAGTTCCTGAATAAGTTAAAGTATAGTAAGAAGCTCACACTATGTGGGCATTGGGAGGATTAGATATGATGGCCTGCAGACCAGTAGCTTACATGGGTGAGTCTTACTTTGTAAAGAAGAAGAATCCGGACCTTCCCTGTGAGCCAGACAATATCATCGTCACCACTGTCTATAATGGAGAAGTATATCCTGTGTATTTTATCGAAGAAGCTGAGAGAAAGGAATTCGCACAACGATGCGAGGAGGTATTCAATGGACCGAGATACTTTAATCAATCACATGAGGGATGTTGCTAGACAGAGAGCTAGCATGATGACTGACGAGGAAAAGCTAAACTCTGCAAAGATCACCACGTTATTCTCTATCCGTGAGGAGACCCAGATGTATCTGGCTGCATACTATACTACGATAGAAGAGCTTCAGGCAATTATCGGCTACACCAGAGAGGAAGCCACAGCCATTGTCGATGAGGTAAAGAATGACATCCACCAGCAAGCTCTGATTGAGATGCCCGAATGGGCGAAAGGAGGCAGGCAAAATGAAGCCTTATAATACTGGCTATATGTGTTTAATGTGTGGCCACCTGGTTTTGTTCAAAAGCAAGAGAAAGCATGACAGCTTTGCGGGGAACCGTTGCCCGAAATGTAACGGGGCAATTGTGCCGATAAAAATTGGAATTGATTTGGTTAGCGGAAACGACTATGCGGTGGACCTGGCCGGACCGATTAAGGCAATGGAAGATTATTTAATCAATGGCGAAGGGCTGGAGCCAAAAGGACTTTTTGGTTCAAATGATTCCTAATGCAGATTGGCCCGAATGGGCGAGGAGGTAAACGATGAAAGCTATTAAAATCACAACAGACAATAAGGTCTCCACTGTGAATCTGAACGAACCTGTATGGCAGGATATTGCACTAACTATTGATGGATACTTCGAGGTCGTACGAGCTAACTACCGCAAATGGCCTCGAGAGTTTGTCATCCTGTGTGACGACAACGGGCTGAACAAGCACCTGCCTTTCAACCATATCGCTAGTGAGCTGTATGGTTACTCTAGCCACGGTAACCCTATTGTAGGAGATATCCTGATAATGAAGGAGGGTATGACCGATGAGGGCCCTGACTTTGTGGATCTCACAGAAAGAGATATCTGCCAGATTGGTCAGCTATTGAAGACTTACTTCCACAAGAATACTGTGGAGGAAGTGATGGAAAAGGTACGGGATCAATACCATGAGCTAGTATCAGCTGGCCAGGAGGAAGAAGCAGAGAACTTGAGACGGCACGTATTGGAGGCAGCTGGGGCCAACCCTGACCCTAGTACTCATAATTAACCACTGCAAATGCGTAAGAAAGGAGGTGATAAATTGGACGGAAAAGTTGATATGAACCTGCCTATTACCTGGGCTATAAACCAGATACTGTATGCTTACGAGGAGGGAGTAAAGAAGGCTGACATTGTAGCTATGGCGATACGGGTTCATAAAGGAAAGGTTGACCCAACCTATGTAAGCCGGAAGCTTTTAGAAGAGTACCCCGATATGAATCCAAAAGAGATGTTAAAGGCTGAGTTGACGCCATCAGGGAGACGGGCACTACTTCATGTGAAGATACCTACTGAGTTGTATGAGGAGGCCGAGAAGGCTGCTAAATCATCCTCAGTTAGTATGGCCAAGACCCTGAACTATATGCTTCATCGGCTGTACGACACAGGCATTACTGTGAAAGAGATGCCTCGGTCAAAGTATAGTTTCATAGGGGAAACAGTGAGAGTGGCGATAAACTTTCCTGCAGAACTAGTGAATGAAGCCGAGAAGTTATATGGCCCCAGATCCTTTAGAAGGATTGCTATTGAGGCATTGGAAGATTACATTAGGAGGAACTCGGATGGAAGAGGCGATAGTACTACTTGACGTTTGGGAGCACAATGACCAAAGCGGGTATGTATTTATCTCTTCTGGACTACGGGAAGTAGGAAACAAGAGCTGTGAACCAGGAACATGGACTGACCATGCATTTAAGTGGCCTGAAGATAAGGACCACATTATCCCTTATATCAGGGAACAGAATGACATAGGCATGGACGTATACTGGTGCCCTCATGTTTTCAGTAAACCCTCACGAAAGAGAGAGTATGCACTACCTGTTAAGTGTATGCACTCTGACCTTGATGCTGCTTATCCTCCCGAGGACTATACCCCATCTGTGTTATGGGAGAGTTCACCCAAGCGATACGCTGCAGTATGGTACTTAGAGGAACACCTTGACATCGAAACTTTTGAACCCATAAATCGGGATTTCAATTATATGTTAGGGGCCGATAAGAACTGTTGGACAGTAACGAAGGTATTAAGAATACCAGGATGTATCAATCATAAATACCACGGACTACCAAAGGTCAGGTTACTACACAAGGACCACAGAAAATATGCAAAGTCAGACTTTAGTCTGAGTCCCGAACCTATCGCACAGCATGATGATTTGGATGATATCCAGATAGCTCAACCCTTGTTCAAACTTATTGAGAAGTATGGTGAACACCTGAGCAAAGACATGATAATTAAGCTTATGATGTCTGACTCTGATGTAAACGAGAACTTCATAGATAGGTCAGGCACGTTATTTGCCTTTGAGCACGAGCTGTATAAAACTGGCATACCTGTAGAAGATATCATCCAAATGCTGATGAACTCCGGACTGAATAAGTTCCGGGGACGACGAGATGAGCTACGATGCTGGGAACGGGAGTTCGAGAAGGTACAGAGTAATATTGGTAAAGTTACGCCAGCGACAGCTAAGGCAGAGAAACAAAAGCCCCAGGTATTGTCACTGACGGAACGAATGTCACGAAGGCTGGAGCCACCAGGTTGGCTCATTGAAGGATTCTGGCCTGTGGGGTCACATGGTATCATCGCTGGCCCACCAAAGAGCTACAAGAGTATCTTGGTCATGGAAATGGCTATTAGTGTAGCTTCTGGCACATCACTGTTTGGTACCTATCCGGTACATAATAGTGGCGCAGTACTGTATATCCAGAATGAGAACCCGGACTGGTCAGTAGATGACAGAATCAAGAAGATGCTGTGTTACAAAGGGCTTGAGACAATAGTTGATGCCCAGGAAGTTAATGGTAAAATTGAGTTCGTAGAGATGCCCATACCATTCTACTCGGTGGACTACAACCTGAACTTGACAGATGAGTCAGATAAGGATTGGTTAGAGGAAACTGTCAGTCAGTACCACCCAAAGATGGTTATACTTGACTCATTATATATGATGATGAGCGGAGTTGATGAGAACTCAATGAAAGAAGTTGCTCCAATGATGAACTGGTTACTGCACAACCTGGCTAAGAAATACAACTGTGCTGTTGTCGTTCTCCATCACTGGAATAAGAATAGTAAAGGAGACCGGTCCACTAGAATGCTGGGTTCACAGGCATTTAGGGCATGGGTTGACTCACAGATCAATGCACAAACTGAGGAGAGTGAAGAACATACTGTCACTTTCTATCGTGAGTTCCCCAGATCCTACGGCACATTACCCCCTGTGAAAATACAGTTTACGATGGGCGAGCCCGGTAGCGACCTGTATAAACCTACTATCATAAGTACTGAGGTAAATGTCAAGTGCGGTCAGAATAAAGACGTACGGGCTGACCTCTTACAACGACTATGTGATGGGCCGAAGTCAATGACTGAACTGTGTCGAGGATTAGACAAGAAGATGGTTCAGCAGGAGATTTCGTACCTTCGAGCAAAAGGATTCCTAACAATGGAGAATAAAAAATATAAATACCTAGGAGGTTTAGATGATGAGTAAACTTGAAAAAGAGCTTACTGGACGGGTTTTAATTACTCACAAGGACTTGGATGGACTTGGATGCGCAATTGTCTACAACAAGTGCTTCCCAGGCGCAGTCACGAACTTCAGTGACTATGCCGAAGTAAATGATGTGGTCAAAGATCTGCTGGAGACCTTGCCTAGCAAGACTCCGATTATGATGTCTGACCTCTCTCTGAGCGATGATTCGCTATGTGAGGAGGTAGATAAAAGAGGTAACTTCGAACTGATTGACCACCACGCTACTGCAAAGTGGATGGCCGAGAAGTTTGAATGGGCTTTGGTAGATATCACAAAATCTGCTACTCAGCTGATGTTTGAAGTAATGAGTACCAGGTTTATGATTGAGGACCTAAAGCCATTGGTTACCTTAGTCAACAACTATGACACCTGGGGCGGAGGAGCTGGTCCTTCACAGGAGGCATTGAAGCTGAATCGATTGCTGAGTATCTACGGTATCCCGAGATTCTTCGAACGATTCCTAGCTAACCCCTCGGTCAAACTCACAGATACTGAGGAAATGTTGTTGGAAATGAGGGAAGAAGAGATTAAACGATACATAGCTAGTGCAGTAGTATCAGCTTCTGTATCGAAGGATGCTGGAGGCAATACCTATGCTATGATTGCTATAGATAGATTCATTAGTGAAGCTTGTCATGAGGTACTAAATCACTACCCCGAGATAGAATATGTTATGGCTGTGGATTTTCTAGCCAATAAGGTATCACTTCGGGGACGAGGTAAGCTAGATCTTGGTAAGATGGCCCGAGCAGTTGGTGGAGGAGGACACCGACAGTCAGCCGGATTCCCGATTCAGCATGGCTCACAGTTAAGGATGGTTCTAGCTTGTCAGGGAAAATGCCCAGTCACTGACCGGTTAGAGGATATTATAAAGAGCTATGACTCAAAGAGACCCTAATGAGCTGCTTACACTAGCTCCTCACATGAGAGGCCGGATGTGCTATATCATACTAAAAGGCTTGAAAGACCCAGAGCATATAGTGAGAAGGAAACAGATCGAAGTGTCTTGTGACCGATTACTTATCAAGATGGGTAAGATGGGCATACTGATAGGTATAAAGCCTGGTGTATGGAAGCTAAATCTGGAGTATCTCAGAAAGATCTCTTACATCTTGCCAGATCCTGTGTTTGACAAACTGGCTGACCCCGAATATGTCTTTGAGCTGAAGAAAAAGAGATCAGGTAGAAACAAGAACATGACCTATGACCGGCAAAGGGAGCTATGGAGAAAGCGAGATAAAAAGTCTAAAGCTATCAAGTATGCTAGCCGGGAGAAGCCTATAGAACCTGAAGCTATCCGATTAAGTACAATATTTTTTCCTACAGAGGAGGTAAATTATGAACACGATGAGTCCGATGACTAGCCAAGGCTGTCAAATGCCTGATAAAAACTTGAGTGATATGTTAAATGAGATTGATAGCAATTTAGAAGCTACTACTAGAACCTTAGCAGAAATGATCTCTGTTATGACTGGGGAGAATGTACCATGTCCCTATGACGAGAAATCAGGGGGTAATGTACCCAGAATGGGCCAACTTGATAGAATTGATAGCTTGGTTATAGCTAGTGAGAGAATCCGAACAGCCGCTAACCGACTGTTAGAGAGGGTACTGTAGTTATGAAGACTCCGAAGTTACAATTGACCCCGCGTCAGATACAAAAGATTAAAGACGATGCGGTAAAAGATGCAGTAAAGCTGATAGTTTTAGCTTCAGCAATCACTGCCTATGATACTTTCAAACCAAAAGACCCAATGAAGGTGGCCGACTATATCGACCGTTTCAACTTATACTGTGAGTTTGTGGCTAATGAAAACATTACCTTACAGGAGATGGCTGACATTCTCTACAAGTCCACAGGGATTGATTTGAGAAGAGGTGATTAAATGCACAAACCCCCTTGCTATGGTTGCACAGATAGGGTTGTTTCCTGTCATGCAGAATGTGAGAGATATCTGAGCTGGGTCAAGGAACAGGAGCTCAATAAGGCTTGTAAAGAGGATATGTACCAAGAATATATGAGAGTAACTCATCGACCCAAACGGCCACGAAATTTATTGAGGAATAAATAGTGGTTACCTTCCACCGTTTTGTATGATATAATGATGTTATCAAATATGAAAGGAGGCTGAAAAGGTGTATGTTTGGAAAGTAATTATTCGCTTTCGAGGAACCAAGAAGGTTATTCGAATAAAAGGCGGACCAGAACACGACAACTTGACTGTATATCACAAAGCAAAAGCTTACGCAAAGAAGCTGAAAGAAGCTTCACAGGATGAAGGTATGCTGATAGATCTGGTTAGTGGATCTCGGGCATATGCGCCAAAACCTGGTACCAAGATACCGAAAGGTCATTACTGGTGCCCATATTGTCTTAAGCCAAGAATCTTTTACAATGATTCGGAGATTGGAGTTAAGAAATGCTCCGTCTGTGGCATATCGGATAGCGACTTCTATGTGAAGAAGTATAACGGTATCTTCGAAGATGAGTACAGAGACTTCTTGATTAAGTCAAAGATACCTAGGAAGGAGGTAACATGAGGATGGGAAGTTACATTTTCGCCTCGGTATTATTCCTAATGTTAGTGTTAGTAGTAATGCCCATAAGTTATCACCAAGGAGTATCTGACTCAGACCACATGGTTAAGACATTACGAGAAGAGCTCAGAGAAGAGAGAGTTGCCTATAAGGAACTCAAAGAAGACTATATCAAAGTTGACTACCTTAATAGGAAGTTACAAGAAGAGAACTCTGCATACCTGTGTATGACTTTTAAGTGGTCATCCTTTGCCAAGAACACATGGGACTATGAACTAATGGCTAGATTAGTGGAATGTGAAGCTGGCGGAGAAAGCATGGAAGTTAAGAGAATGGTTGCTTCAACTATACTGAACAGACTCAATAGCCCACTGTTTCCCAATAATTTGATGGAGGTAATGATTGCAAAGAATCAGTTTACCCCTATCGGAGACGGCACAGCTTATGAGACTGAAGCCTCTGAAGATTCCTACTTAGCTATCATGGATGCAATTCATACAGATTTCTCGAATGGGGCACTATTCTTTATGAACCCCGACTATGCAGAGAACACTGACTACTTCTACAAGATGAAAGAAGTAGCACGAGGGGGAGGAATGTTATTCTTCCGGCCAAGGAGTGATAAGTAATGAAGTATCAATTCAAACGAACCCCAAAGGGCTACCAGGTCAGAGCTTTGAAGAAGGCCCTAGAACAAAAGTCCACAGCTGTGATCTTTGACCCGGGGTTGGGTAAGACAAAGGTAGCCATTGACTTCTCGGCTATCAAGTATCTGCAAGAAGGTATGAAGCGAGTACTAATTGTTTGCCCATTGTCAGCTATGGGGGTATGGGAGGATGAGTGGTATCAGGATTGCCCTGATGACATTGAATATCTCATCACCCCGCTAATAGGGAAGATGCCACAGCGAATAAAGAAACTGCAGGAGGTGGCCCAACATAAAGGACCACAGGTGGTGATTGCTAGCTTCGATACTATCAAGAATGAGCAGATACTGAAACTAATCCTAAGGTATTACAATGAGATACTCATCATTGATGAGCTACATCACTGCAAGAGTCACTCTTCTGGTAAGACAAAAGCTACAGCTCGAATACGAAAGGTTAATACCTATTGCTTAGGGCTGACCGGTACTCTCTTACCAAAGAATCCACTTGATGCTATCAGTCAGTATGATGTGTTAGATCCGACAATCTTCGGAGGTAACTGGTGGAAAGCTGCACGACGATACGCTGACTTTCATCCTGAGTTTAAGACGAAGCCGATTCGTTGGCACAACATGGATGAGATGCAAGCCAAGATCGCTTCTATAGCTGTGAGGGCTAAGGATACCGAGAATGCAAGCCTTCCGCCATTAACCTTTAAGGACATTCCTGTGTTACTGGGTGACGACACCAAGAAGTTATACAAACAGATGGCTGAGGAAATGTTGGCAGAGATCGGTGAGGATGTCATTGATGCGAAGCAAGCTGCGGTAAAGGCCATGAAACTTCATCAGATTTCTGGTGGATTCCTGCAGCAAACGAAGGTAGTAGGTTATGATGGAGACAAAGCTTTGAAAGAGACTAAGGTATACTCTATTGGAGATCAGGAAAAGCTAGCCGTATTTAAAGACTTACTATTGGAGCAGTTAGATCAGGGGCACAAGGTGATTGTTGCCTGTGCCTTCTTGGTTGAAATATCTGCTATCTCAGCCTGGTTAAATACCAAGCACATTGACTTTAGGGTTATCAAAGGAGGGGTCACAGGAGAAGAGAGATCTCAGATCAAACGTGACTTCCAAACTGACCCAAAATGCAAGGTAGTTATATTTCAGATATCAGCTGCCACTTCTATGACTCTCACAGCTGGGGATGTTGGGATATTATATTCCTCTACCTATAAGTGGGATGATTACTTCCAGTGGCTGAAACGACTGCACAGAGAAGGCCAGACTAAGCCTGTGAGAATTTACCGGTTAGTGGCTAAAGGAACAATTGACCGGAAGATATTGCAGGTTATAGAAAGTAAACAGAACTTCACCGATGTCTTGATAGACAGACGAAGTTATAAAAAATTATTAACCCCAGATTTTTAATTATGCGTATACAAGAGTTACTTGGATATGATATAATTAATTATACAATGATAAAGGAGGTATGTAGATGATTATTGTCTCAGGTCCCGACAATTCAGGAAAAACAACTTTGGTTAAGAGGTTATGTGAAGACCTTGGGTTGAACAATATGCCCAAGTGTACGAGCTTACCCCTGTGGGCCAACCCTGATGACTACTTTGACTGGGTTATGAGTACATTAGCCAGAGGACAAGCGAACGACATTGTAGACAGGTGCTACATTGATGAGTTAGTTTATGGTCCTGTAATGAGAGGAAAAATTTCTTTCTCTCCTATGCAGATTGACCTAGCTAATAAGTTGTTCGAAGCTTGCCAGCCTTTGCTGATTGTCACAGATCCTGGTTTAGTAGCAATCTCCAGGAGCTATGCAGAAAGAGACCAATATCCTGAACTTCGAGAAAACCTGGCAGTGAGAGAAGAGTATTACTCGGTACTAAAGAATCGACCATTCAGTGAAGTACCTAAGTATATCTTCGACTATCGGTTTGACCCCGACTATCAATTAGTTAAATCTTTCGTTAAAGACTTTATTAGGAGGTAAGTATGAACATTAATAACTTCGCATCACCTGAGGAATATCCGGTAGATCTGTTAGCAGATATCTTCAAGAAGCAGCAGGAGCTTGCTGAGAAATATCACCCCATCGAGAAGGCAAATGGGTTCATAGTTGGGGAAGGTATTCAAGTTGGTATCCATGATAAGTTTGGTCAGCACAGAATCAAGGACTTCTGTTGGAGAGTCACAGAAGAACTGATGGAGTCCCTTGAGGCTGCCAGAGCCGATGATGCAGAACACTGCCACGAAGAATTGGCCGATGCTCTTCACTTTATGGTTGAGCTTTGTCTGATTAGTGGAGTAGACCACGAAGAGTTAGAGTTTGTCATCGAGGAAGATTATGCTACCTATGGTAATCTGCAACAATGTATGACAGATACTATCTACCATATGGGTCTAGCCTGTAACTGCTTGAAGAATAAGCCTTGGAAACAAACACAGATGCTGACTGATGAGCCGAAGTTCCGGTTCCACCTGAAAGAGTCTTTCCGAAGACTGATGAGATGCTTCTCCTGTGCCGGTATTCCTGACGAGGAAGTAGTATACGATCTGTACTTCAGGAAGAATAAAGTCAACCAATTCCGACAAGACTCGAAGTACTAGGAGGAATCAATGAAGATAAAAGTAGCTAACTTCGATGATGGTTATTATAAACTGAACCACTACCTGTTCTTCAATGATGCCCATGATTGGGTCAGGAGCCAGGTAACCGCTCATAACTTTAATGTGGATGTTGAGTTTGCCTCTGCCGTTTGTAACTTAGAGATGCACACCATTAACTACACCCCATCTAAGTGGAAACAGTTACTGAGAGTATATCTCAATCCTGTGGAACTTAGTAAGATGTGTAAACGACTGCTGCATTATAAGGAAAAAGGCGGAAAACATAAACACTACATCCCAGACATTGGCATGAACTTTAAGGCACGAAACAATGCCTCTGGGGCTTGTCTTATGTCAATGACAGTAGGATATAATACAAAGGACGGCTGGCACTGCGAGATATTCACAAGAGCTAGTGAACTGACTATGAGGTGGTACATGGACCTGATCTTTATCCATGTGCTGCTCAAGAAAATTGGGGAGACAGTTGGTTTTGATGTAGAGGAATGTAAGGTATACTGGCACATGGTATCCACCTATCAATCAATCACTTCGATGCCTCTGTTCTTGGTAATGATTGGCCGCGAAGACTGGATGATTGAGAATACTCCGGAGAACATGAGTCCAATGTTGCCAAACCCCGGTCACTTAAGTGAGTGGCAGTGGGGTACAGTTAGAAGATACCACAAAGCTTTTGTAGGAGAGGGCTATCAGAATTTCCGGGTACAGAAGAGACCTTCTGAAGCCTATCGGATAATGAAAGGTGAGATGGAGCCAAAACGGTCTGTAGCCACAGAAGATCTATGGTTACCGGAGATTGACCTAACAGTTGATTTAGGGGAGGAAGACAACGATGAGTGAAGAAAAGAGATATATCAGAAGAATTAATGCCACAGAGGATGAGGTTAATGTGCTGCTCGACTTAGGGTACACGTTATCAGCTATCACTCCTATGACCCAAGAGTTCATCAAGAACGGTATCTATCGTTCCTTAGAAACTCAATTAGTTTATCACTTCGCGCTGAAAACACAAGGAGGTAAGAAATGAGGATCTTCTCAAACTTCGGAGACGCTTTAGATGAGATCAGGAGAGATCTTGCAGAGATGGGTATTGAGATTCACCCCCAGACGATGCAGGACAAATATGTAGCAGATAATCCTGACTACATTACGAAGGAGCTGCAAAACTATATCTATACAGTTGTAGACCCTCTGGCTTCAATGAGCAAACTTCATCCTTCACAGCCTTGGGCTACTGAAGAGTTTAAGGAAAGAATCAATCGACGAAGAGAGAACCCGGGATTTGCTTATAACTTCAGAGAAGAAGTATGGGAAGAGTTCCTGCATGACGGTAAGTTTGCCTACACCTACGGAGAAAGAATCGGTGACCAGGTTGAGAGAATTATCCAGGAGATTAAGGTTCATCCAGATAGCAGGCAGCTATTCTTAAGTATCTGGAATCCTGAGATCGACAACGACCGTATGGGCAGTGATAAGCGAGTACCTTGTTCACTTGGCTATCTGTTCCAGATTCGAGGAGGTAAGTTAAACGTCACTTACTTTATGAGAAGCTGCGACTACGCCACTCATATGCAGAACGATATGTACCTAGCTGTGAAATTAGCTGACTATATCGCTGACCAAACAGACTATGAGGTAGGTAACTTCACTCACTTCATCGGTTCGCTTCATATCTATCAGAAAGATATTCAGGGGGTATTCTAATGGCTGTCAATCTTTTTCCCATGAACGCAAAAGCCGCGAAGGATAAATTCGAGAAGCTGATGCACGATGATATTTACATCGCACAGGAGAAGATTGACGGAGTTAGAGCTCTTATTCACATCCCGAGAGATGGGGATATTAGGGTTACTACCAGGGGTGCTTCACTTGACGCCCCTGGAGTTCCTATTGATATTACTCATCGCTTGGCCCATGTGATTGAGAACGATGACTTCACCTGTATGAAGGGGTCAATCATCGACTGTGAAATAACTATTGACGACTTAGATTCTTCACAGATAGCTGGTGTTGTTAGTTATAAATCCCGAGTTAATGTACCTGATGGGCTTCGTTTTAATGTCTTTGACTTACTGGCCTTCCGGGGGGAAATACTAATGAATATGCCTCAGGCTCATCGAATCAACCTATTAGTAGGTAATCATTCTCTGATGCCAGACTGTGCTCGAGTACTACCAATCTATGTGGGGACCGAGAAAAAGTTTGAGGTACTAGACAATATCTGGAAAAATGGGGGAGAAGGTATTATGCTCAAGAATCTAAGAGCTAAGTACTTTCCCGATAAAAGACCCACAGGAGTCTGGTACAAAGTGAAGAAGGTTGACTCTGTAGATGCTAAAATCATTGGCTCAGAAGCCCCTGAAAAGTACTACAAGAATCCCGAGACTGGGGCTGTAGATATGACTAGACTAACTAAGCCTTATGCTAATGGTTGGTTTGGGGCTCTGGTCTATCAGTTGGACAATGGGGTCACAGGTACTGTTTCTGGTTTTGATGATGAGGAAAAGACCTTAATGAGCCACTGCCATCAAGTAAAGCCCGAGTTCCTGGGTCGATACATGGAGCTAAAATTCATGGAGAAAACCAAGGACGGGAAACTTCGTCATCCCCGGTTCATACGACTTCGTGACGAGATAGAAAAATAATGTTCCTTTTGGGACGACTTCATTTTCAATTGATGATAATAGAAAGGAGAGTTACATGGGTCGTATATCTCGTGGTGAAATGTTCATGAGAGTCGCACAAATAGTGGCAGCTCGAGGAACTTGTGACCGAGCACAGGTGGGAGCAGTTATAGCTCATGAAGGGAGAATTATATCAATCGGCTACAACGGGTCGGCTCCTGGTGCTCCTCACTGTGACGATGTAGGTCATCAGATGGTTAACGGCCATTGTATAAGGACTCGCCATGCTGAAGTTAATGCTATTGACTTCGCTAACCATATTCTATACAACGGGGATGTTAAAAATATTGAGGTAGACCTATATGTCACTCATCTACCTTGTGCTGAGTGTTGTAAGTATATTGCTAGCAACAATTCAGGACTTATGGATATAACAGTTAGATCGGTAATATATGGTAAATTATACCCAGACGATATATCGGATACTGTACTGAAGGAAAGGTTTAAAATTCTGAGAGATGGAGGTGTAGTAAATATTGGGGAACTTAAAGTGTAAAGCTTGTGAACTGCATGACCGGACTCAAAGTACTGGGCTGTATATGCCTTACAAGAAGTTCGGTGACAGAATCAAGCTGATGGTTATAGGCAATACTCCTGACGTTGAAGAGGAGCTATCGGGTTGCCTGTTCGAAGGGCAATCCTCGAAGCTATTGAGAGACACCCTATATACTCATGGGATATCAGATTTTTACTACACGAATCTGGTTAAATGTAGATATGAGTCTGCTGAGCCCGAGTCAGAGTGGGTGGAAGCTTGTAAGAAGCATCTAATGTCGGAGATAGAGTATTATAAGCCAGAGGTTATATTAACCTTGGGCAATCATGTACTCAAAAGCTTGACTAGACACTCCGGCATAGCTACTTGGAGAGGCCATGACCAACCTTTCACAGTTGGTGATGTGACTGCTACTTTGGTTCCTACATATGCTCCATCAGCTGTGTTAAGATCTCCGAAGTATGGGAATCAGTTTGAGGCTGATATCACAAAGGTATGTAGGTTGGTTAAAGGGACTAAGTCAAGATATGAGCCAGTTATCAAGTATGTTATGACTGTGGAAAGCTTAAAGGAGTTCATCGAACACCTACGAGTAGCTACCAAGATTGAGGGTAATTGGGGAGCACTTGACTTAGAAACAACTACCTTTGATTATTGGAGGCCAGAAACTAAAGTAATGACAATGGGTATCTGCGTTGATGACGACATTACTTGGGGGATACCAATCTCTCATGCTCAATCACCCTGGAGAAACCAGATACCAAAACTAATGAGTTATATAAGACCTTATCTTGAAGATAAGAACTTTGTATACTCGGGAAACAATTTTAAGTATGACCAAAAGTGGATGCACTCAAAGCTAAACACTCATGTTAACTTCAAGTTTGACAATATGCTAATGAGTTATGCGTCAGATGAGAACATCCCGCACGGTCTGAAATATCAAGCACAGGTATGGTGTAATGCCCCTAAGTACGATGACGTCGTATGGCCAGCCTTCGATCCTGTGACTGATGATATTAACCAAGTAATAGCCAAGTACGATAGGTTAGACCTGAAGAAGCTACTCAAGTATAATGCTTTGGATGCTTACTACTCTAGACAGATTAAACCTCTTGAAGAGGAGAAACTAAAAGCTGACCCGAGGTCCTGGGCTATTTACGAGCACCTACTCGAAAAAGGTAGTGAGATCTATACAGAGATCGAGGAAAACGGTATGTGGGTTGACCCGGAGAGGCTAGCTAAAGCAACTGAAGTGACTGATGAGAATATCGGGAAGTCATTGGAGATGCTGAACGCACTTATACCCGACGGTTGGGTAGAGAGAAACCTGTCTCCAAAGATAGCCAAGAAAGGCTTCAACTGGAACAGTCCTAAACAGCTTGGTCAGCTATTCTTTCAGGAAGACGGCTTTGATTTCCCAGTCCTGATGACCACAGCTTCAGGTGCTCCGAGCACAGCAGAGTCTGTCATCATCGAGCTAGGAGCCCAAATCGACCACCCTGTGTTACATGGCTTGCTAGACTACCGAAAGTGGTCAAAGTATCGTAGTACTTACTTAACCCCATGGTCAGCCAAAATGGACCATAACAACTGTATTCACCCTAACTTCAAATTGCATGGTACAGTTACAGGAAGACTATCTGGGGAGGATGGGGTTCATCAGGTTCCTCGAGATAAATTTATTCGTGGCCTGATAGGTGCTCCTCCGGGCTGGAGTTTCTTTGAAATTGACGGATCTCAAATCGAGCTTCGTGTAGTAGCTGCAATTGCCAATGAGCATAATATGTTAGCTATCTATGCGATGAGAGGCGATATTCATAGGACCACAGCAGCTACGGTTGCAGGTAAACTAGAAGAAGATATCACAGGTGATGAGAGGAAGAAAGCTAAGGCTGTAAACTTTGGTTTTGTTTATGGCATGGGTTGGAAGAAGTTCAAGATATATGCCTGGGAGAAGTACGGAGTTAGATTATCAGACGAGGAGGCTCGATTATATCGAGAAAGATTCTTCGAGAAGTACTCTGACTTGACTGAGTGGCATGATAGGATGCGTAACTTAGTGAGAAAAACCGGCTACGTTATATCCCCTATTGGCAGAAAACGACGACTACCTAATATTTACTCATCAGAACGGGAGATGATTGCCTCAGCTGAACGAGAAGCCATCAATTCTCCTGTGCAGGGCTTTGGCTCGGATTGGGTATTGGCAGGCTTCATTGAGATGATTCTGGAACGAGCCCCAAGAATTGACCCTAACTGGAGAGAATCTCTTAAACCCGTCGGGTCAGTACACGATGCTCAGTACTACCTTATTCGTAATGATAAGATAGAATTCTGGGCAAAAGAGATCAAGGAATGTTTCGATGACCCAAGTCGTATGGAGAGATGGTTTGGTTATACTCCACCTCTCGAGATCACAGGCGATCTGAAGATCGGTACTCACTGGGGTGATGCCAAAGACTGGGAGATTGGTCAACCTCTTCCATTTACCCCAAGATAAATAGTGGTTGACATTTTATATCCAATGAGATATAATATAATTACAAACAATGAAAAAGGAGGAACGCGATGAAAACCGATGGGTTAAGGAAAGTAGTTATCATCGGTGACGTTGAGGAACCAGGCTTGATGAATGTTTCGGTATCGAAGCTCAAGAACTGGAAGTCATGTCAACAAAAGTATAACTACAAGTACATCCAAAAACTAAAACCCAAAACCAAGTCTCGGCCATTAACGCTCGGGAGTTTAGTACACTCTTGTCTTGAAGCACACGACATGGGAGAAGACTGGGTTCAGGTAATTAAGGACTATAACACAAATGAGTTTAGTAAGCTGTTCTTAGAAGAGAAAGCTGAGCTCGGTGATATTCCCCACGATTGCTTGAGAATCTGCCGAGCATACTTCAACCACTGGTCTGAGGTAGATGAGAGATTCGAGACCTTGTACTGTGAAGTTGGGTTTATGATTCGAGTACCTCATACGACTATCGTAATTGAAGGTATTATCGACAAGGTAGCTAGAAACACGGTCACAGGAAAGGTCTGGGGCATTGAACATAAGACAGCCAAGAAAGATATTCCTACTGACACCTATAGAGCTACAGACATCCAGACGACTATTTATGAATGGGCTCTAGCTATGATGGCTGAAGAGCTAGGGTTTGAGGCAAAAGATTTAGGAGGGATTATGTTTGATTATCTTCGAACAAAGCCCCCAACAATTCCTAAGCTGCTCAAGGCGGGGACTATGTCAAAAGCTAAGATTGACTGCGATAAGTGGACTTACATTGAGGAATTGAAAAGACAGGGTTTAGATCCTGCTGACTATGAAGATTTTATAGCTACACTCAATTCCAATAATAACTTTGTTCGTATCCCATTAGCTAAGTCTAGAGCTATGGTTCAGACGATAATGAGAGACTTCATTAATGGTGTAGAACAAATGAGACAGTGGGGAGAATCCCCAACCAGGAACCTTGCCTGGACTTGTGACCGACCCCGATGTGACTATAGGCAGCTGTGTATGGCTGAAATTCAAGGCTTAGATGTCACAGGGATTATAGAGCAAATGTTTGAAAGTACAAATGAGGAGGAGAGTGAAAATGGCAAAGACGACAACGAAACCACAGACTGAGATCTTGGTTGATGATCTAGACGACATCGAGATCAGTAATTCCGAGAAGTTAGATCTGACCGATGAATTAACTCAGTCTAAGGTTGAGGCCGACTTCGATGACATCCCTGTGAATATGCCGCCCCCGGCCAAGCCCACAGGTATGTCAGTGATGGACTTCAGTATGTTCGAAGAAGGTATTGAAGAGATCACAGCTGAATCTGAAGCTTACATCAAAGGGCTGTTATATGGTAGGAATGGTACTGGTAAGACTTATATTGCTGGTACATTCCCAGGACCCAGGCTGTTCCTGGATATCAAAGAACGTGGCTTGAAGTCTGTAGTTGGTGCTGAAGGTGACCAGAAGAAACGTGTTGTAGATACCTTCGAAATGTTCCAGATGGCTTACTGGTACTTGAAGTCTGGCAACCATGACTTTGAAACTGTAGTCCTGGATAATGTAACTAACTTGCAGAAACTTATCCTTGACCATATCATGGGTAAAGAAGAGAACTGGGATCCTACGAGAGACCGAGATATGCCTTCACAGAGAGAGTATGGTTATCTTTCTCAGTATATGCAGACTTGGTTAATCAACTACAGGAACTTACCTATGAATGTCATCTTCATAGCCCAGGAGAAATCAACTGATGACACTGACCTAGACTCGTCCCAGCCTGTGGTATTCCCCCAATTGACTACTTCTGTACGAGGTATCATCGGAGGAGCCGTAGACTTTGTTGGTAATACCTTCATCAAGATGGCTGAAGTTAAGACAGAATCAGGGGCTACTGTTACAGTTCCTAAATATTGTCTAAGACTTGGCCCTAGCTCAAAATATGTTACCAAGATTCGGTTACCACAGACTTGTTCGAAGACTGCACCGGCCGCTATTGCTAATGCTTCATACGCTAAACTTAAGAAGATTATGGAAGGAGAATTCTAATGAAATTTAAAGCTGACTTCACAAACGTATCCGAGGGCGGTGGCTCTCTGGCCGCAGGCGAATATGTCTGCAAAGTAACCAAAGCTGAACTTAAAGAGGGCGGCAAGGGTAAGTATATCAAATGGGAACTGACTGTAGGAACTGGTCCTGCAAAAGGGTCTAAGACTTATCTGAACACTTCTCTGACTGTGAAGGCCCTGTTCAAGCTCCGAGAGTTTATGATTGCCTGTGGTCTGGAAGTACCCAAGCAGGTGGTCGATATTGACACAGATAAGATCGTGGGTAGAATCGTTGGTATCTCTATGATTGATTCCACATATGTGGATAAGGCCGGAGAAACAAAGCCGACTACTGAGATCAAAGATCTGTACGAAGTTGTTAAGACTGAAGCGGGTTGGGTCAGGGCCGGACTAGCACAGGTGGATCTGGACGGAGCTTCTGAGACCCCTCCATGGTCCGCTGACGAAGACGTCTCTGAGATCGAGATCTAATGAAACAGCCCGAAACTCATCTGGTTGTCAAAATGAAGGACCGGTTAGAGGCTGAGGGTGGATGGTGGTTCAAGGTTCATGGAGGGCCTTTCCAACGTGCTGGAGTTCCTGACATAGTGGGGTGCTATAAAGGTAGGTTTATAGGTATAGAGGCTAAGATGCCTGGAAATGGGCCTTCCGCCATCCAAAAATATAATCTCGGTTTACTTGCCGAAGCTGGTGCTCGGGTAGGAGTTGCATACACTATCCAAGAGGCATTAGACATCCGTGATGGTAAATTAAACTGGAGTATGCAATTAGAAAACTTTGGTTGACAATCGTTATTTCTTATGTTATTATTAAAGTAATAAATCACTCAAACACATTTTAAAGGAGGAAATTAAAATGGCAAAGAAAATGGTAGAAGTTGAAGTAGACGACGAAGTTGAAGTAGTAGAAGCCCCCAAGAAGAGACAGGCACCCACAGGAAGTACTCTTGCAAGTGTTCAGCCCATCGGCGAAGACGAGATCGGTGCTCCTGAAGTAGCTAAGATGCTGGGAATTGAAGCTCGTGAGTTCAGAGCTTTCCTGAGAACTAAGCGAGATATGGATACTCAGAAGGGTACCAGATACGCTTGGAAGAAAGGAAGCAAAGCTGTTGAAGCCATCATGGCTGAGTACAAAGCTTATGCTGCTAACAAACCGGTCAAAGAGCCCAAGGCTACTAAGAATGTAGTCAAAGCTAAGGCCAAGAAAGAAGCCGCAGAAGCTCAGGTAATTGATACCGAGATCGAAGTTGACGAAGTTGATGAAATCTCCATCGAGGACCTGGATATCTAAAGCTCTCTCCTTATAATATGGTTTCCCTCCATATGACAGAAGAAAGGCTCCTATCAAATTGCTGATAGGGGCTTTTCTTTAGCGTGAGATATCATCCCACTTTTTACGACAAGATTTTATATTACATCATAATAAAGTACATTATATGGCAATAAAAAGACGCCCAAATTATATATCTAGGCGTCCTTTTCATATGATATTATTGCTGTTCTTCCTGCAGTGCTCGTATCAGGGCCCTCAGTTTATTGAGTTCCTCATACTGGGCACTTCTTTGGACAGCATCCTTCTTGTACAGACCAGGACCTCCAATAAAGCTAGAGGCCTTCTCCATCTGTCGAGGATTCTCCGGGTTAGTGATAGCATCAATGTTTCTGAGCAACGGAACCTGGTCAGCAAAGTAGGTGAGTCCTCGAGAGTTCACAGTTGGTGTCTCAATTCCTAAGCTTCGTAATAATCCTGCAAGAGGTAGATCTCTT
>Ga0302242_1000390_pt1 | contig 45435 bp, 36 predicted proteins | sample AAG_UR_Lys_MG_FD_193510 | JGI IMG/M metagenome (GOLD analysis project Ga0302242, IMG submission 193510) | Enriched activated sludge microbial communities from anaerobic digester in WTTP, New Holstein, Wisconsin, United States - AAG_UR_Lys | ecosystem: Engineered > Bioreactor > Anaerobic >...
CTCTCATCTCCCGGAATTCCACCAGCATATCCTTTACGGCATCTTCAGAGGTTTCTTCAAGAAGATAGATCTGAATGGTGTCAAACTGCCTTTTTGCATCTTCGGCAACCATGTTCACATTGACAATGACAATGAAAAACAAGCCCAAAATCAAAAGCATCGCTGTGATGGAAAAGAAAGAGGCAAATGTCATGGCCCTGTTTCTGAATATTTGTTTGCATGCCTGCTTGATGGCATGCCCCATACCTCTAAATATCATTTGATCCGAATACTCCTCCTCCGCGAAGAAGAACTGTCAGCGGATCCTCTTCTTCATATGCGCCGTAAGCGCCCCCACGGTCATCCCTTACGATCCTGCCCTTCTCAATGGCGATGACCCGTTTTCCCATGCGGTCAACGATATCCTTGGCATGAGTGACCATGACGATGGTGGTTCCCCGACGGTTGATCTGGTCGAGAAGTTGCATGATCTCCCATGCGGTATCCGGATCCAGATTGCCTGTGGGCTCATCTGCGATGAGTACCGTAGGATTGTTGATCACCGCCCGGGCAATGGCTACTCTCTGCTGCTCTCCGGCAGAAAGCTCATGCGGGTATTTGTCCATCTTTGAACTGATCCCCATAATATTAAGGACCTGGGGCACATTCCTTCTTATTGTCCGGTTGCTGATATGCAGGATCTCCATAGCAAAAGCCACATTTTCCCGCACTGTTTTTTTGGGTAAAAGGCGAAAGTCCTGAAAGACGATGCCTATGCTCCTCCTGAGCTTCGGAATCTGTCGATTGGACATAGTGCGGAGTTCAGTACCATTGACCTTGATGCTCCCCTGATCTGCCTCGATCTCTTTCAGGATTAGTTTTATAAAAGTAGACTTGCCAGCCCCCGAAGGGCCTACAAGAAAGACAAAATCCCCTTTATCGATGCGAACGCTCACATCCTCAATACCGACATTGCTTCCGTATGCTTTTGTTACATGGTCGAATACAATCATAGGCTGCTTCCATTCTTCTTTTGAAGTATATCTTTATGGCTATTATAGTACAAATCCGATGCTGATAGAACAGCCACAAGTATTAAATGTTTGTTACAGTGGTTTTCAGGCAGCACCAAAGGGATTATGTTCAAAGCAGCTCCAGGCGCTGCAGTATCTGTCTTAAAGGCTCTTTCAGGTATTCCTCTGCAGAAGGAATGTCCACTGCCGGGCGGCAGGCGTATTCGGCCCCGTAAATATAACGTGCGGGAATCTCCGGGATCCGGATCGCCTCCCGAAGTTGCAGGTAGTTGAAAAGTTCCCCTTTGTCAACACCCTCATTCCACTTATTTATCACATAAAGCACCGGTATCTCTGCTCTCCGAAGCCTGCACAGCAACCCGTGGGCCGGGATCAGTCTTGAGGGAAGGGGATCAATGGCAACAAGCAGGGCGTCCATTTCAGGGATGAGGTCCCCAAGTTTTTCTTCAGGGACTCCCGAAAAACGGCAAAAGACCGGGTCTCCCGGAACATTGGAAATCAAACGAAAACGATGCTCATCTTCCAGCCTCAGATTCGTATCCTCATGAGACCGAAGCACCCAATTCACGCCCCAGCATTGATTTTTACGCCCCCGCAGACTTTTCCCCTGAGAAACGGCTCCCTGAAAGTCAAAGTACTCCTTCCCTGCAAATCGTCTCCCCATCCCAAGGGCATCAAAAAGGCTTCCCTGTCCAAGCTCCACTACAGCAGGGCAGGTCCCATCTTTTTCTTTGGCCAAAGTCCTTCCCAGGTTGGACGCAATAAATCCCGCCCCGGTTCCCGGGGAAAGCCCTATGATTCCGATCCTCTTTTTTTCAGTGAAACACTTTTCCACCATTCCCCCGCCTCCTGTCGCTTTCTGCTCTCTGATGATTTTCTTTTATTAAAAATACTATACAAATACATTTATGTCAATATATAGTATTCGTGTACAAAAAACCGGCGGCAGATTTTCTGTCGCCGGCTTATTTTTTGAAGTTGTTTTATTTCCTGAAGACCTTATACGGAAACCACCCATCCCCTTGTGTCTTCCGTCACGCCGTTCTGCAGGGCCGTGAGTTCATCGTAGAGTTTTTGGGACAAGGTTCCGATTTTCGCATCATTGATGACGATTTTTTTGTTCTCCCACATCAACTCTCCCACGGGGGAAATTACTGCCGCAGTGCCGGACGCAAAGATTTCAGTCAATTTTCCGGCTTCATGGGCCTTATAGACTTCCTCGATGGCCATTCGTCTTTCATGCACCGGTACATTCCAGCTTTTGAGAAGGGTGATAACAGAATCCCTGGTGATGCCAGGAAGAATAGTCCCTCCCAAAGGAGCAGTGATGACCTCGCCGTCAATGACAAAGAAAGCATTTGATGTCCCGATCTCTTCCACATATTTTCTTTCCACGCCATCCAGCCAAAGGACCTGGGCATATCCCTTTTCGTGGGCTTTTTCCTGAGACTTAAGGCTGGCCGCATAGTTCCCGCCAATTTTCACACAACCTGTGCCGCCGGGAACGGCTCTTACAAATTCATCCTCTACGAAGATCTTGGTGGGAGTAAGACCACCCTTGTAATAGGGTCCTACCGGGGAGAGGATGATCATGAAAAGATACTCCTTGGCATCGCGAACTCCCAGGAACGGTTCTGTGGCAATGACAAAGGGTCTGATATAAAGGGAAGTTCCTTCCTTCTGCGGGATCCAGTCCTGATCCACAGCAACCAAAGCCTTTGTGGCGTCCACCATGAGCCCATCAGGGAGAGGCGGGATACAAAGTCTTTCTGATGTTGCCTTTGCACGCTTTTCATTCATATCAGGACGGAAAAGGAGAACTCTGCCGTCCTTTGCCTTGTATGCCTTTAACCCTTCAAACAACTCTTGGGCATAGTGGAAAACCGATGCGGCGGGATCCAGACAAACCGGCCCATAAGGGACGATTCTTCCATCGAACCAGCCTTTTTCTTCACTGTAGTTCATAATGAACATGTGATCTGTAAATGTTACCCCGAATTCGAGTTTGTCCGGATCGGGTTTTGCTTTCGGCGTTTGGGTTTTGGTTACTGGAAATTCATACTTCATACTCTCACCTTGCTTTCTTTTGTATTGGGATATGTTATTTGTAAGACTCGATCAGATCGGTCTTCATTTGCCATAGTTCAGGAGAAAGGTCGACATAGTACTCGTGTGGATTTTCAAACCGGAGGATCTCGTCCCACAGGGTATCTATCTGCCGGGCACAATAGTCGCGGATCTCGTGAACTGCAGGAAGCTGGTATACCCGTTTCCCCTTGTCAAAGATCTTCTGTTGCAAATTCCTTGCTTCAAAGTTGGCGACGGTCTTTCTTTTCCATACGAACTGAGGATCAAAGATCTCAAGAGTCCCATCTTCTTCGCAGGAAAGCACTTCGCCATCCAGAGTCATTAGATCTGCGATGGCTTTATTTGTATCTTTATCATAGAGGCGATAAAGCTTTTTGAAACCCGGGTTGGTTATTTTTTCAATGTTCTCACTGAGCTTGATTTTGGGAACCAGTTTTCCTGCGTTCTCGATAGCAACCATTTTATAAACGCCTCCAAAAACCGGCTCCGATTTTGCGGTGATCAGCCGTTCTCCCACTCCGAAGGAATCGATGCAGGCTCCCTGAAGGATCACATCCCGTATCAGATATTCGTCAAAGGAATTGGAGGCCACAATGCTGCACTCCTGAAGACCTGCATCATCCAGCATTTTTCGGGCTTTTTTTGACAGATAAGTGATGTCGCCGCTGTCGATGCGAATTCCCATTTTTTGAGGCTTACATTCCTGAAATACCTTAATAGCATTGGGAACACCGGATTTCAGAACATTGTAAGTGTCTACCAAAAGGACACAGTTGTCCGGATAAAGCTCCGCATAGGCTTTGAAGGACTCATACTCCGTATCAAACATCTGGATCCAGCTGTGTGCCATGGTTCCCAGAGCAGGGATCCCATAATCCCTTTCCGCAATGACGCAGGCAGTGCCCACACAACCGCCGATGTAGGCGGCTCTGGCTCCATAAATGGCGCTGGAAGCCCCGTGAGCCCTTCTGGTTCCAAACTCCATCACCGTCCTGCCCTCAGCAGCCCGAACAATACGGTTTGCCTTGGTGGCAATGAGGCTTTGGTGGTTGATGAGCAACAGCAAAATAGTTTCTAAAAACTGGGATTGTATCACAGGTCCCCTCACCGTCACAAGAGGTTCTCCCGGAAATACAGGGGTCCCTTCCGGTACCGCCCATACATCGCATGCAAAGGAAAAATCACGAAGGTACTCCAGAAAAGCCTCGCAAAAAATGCCCTTTTTCCGCAGATAATCAATGTCCTCTTCCTCAAACGACAGTGTCTCCAGGCAGTGTACCAGCTGCTCCAGTCCGGCGGCAATGGCAAAGCCTCCTTCATCAGGGATCTTTCGAAAAAACATATCAAAATAAGCGATCCTGTCCCCATACCCTTTTTCAAAGTATCCGTTGGACATAGTCAACTCATAAAAATCGGTAAGCATTGTCATATTGATTCGTTCAATCATGGTGGATCACTCTCTGCCTTCTGACTGGCCTTCCTTTGTTGCTGCGGCAAATGCAAAGTCCATTTTGTCCTTTTCACGGATCACTACCGTCGCCGAGATAACGATAATGGCACCCCCCACCATTTGTATTGGAGAAATCACCTCTCCCAAGAAAAGCCATCCGAAAAAAGTGCTGGTAACGGGTATGAAATTGGAAAATATGGAAGTGGGTGTGACCCCAAGCACATGCAGCGCCTTCACCTGGGCAATGAAACCAATGGCAGCGCCCATGACTCCAAGGTAAACAACTCCTCCGACGGTCTCCAGGGTAAATACCTCTCTTGCGGGGAAGTGGCTGATGGCATAAGGGGCAAGAAGAATAATACTGCAAAGCAGCTGGTTCAGCGTCAGAGTAAGGCTTGTATATTGCCGATGCAGGGACACGGTAATGAAATTATAGGCATTCCAGCTCAATACCGCCCCAAAAGCGAACAAATATCCCAACAAGCGGCCGGACAAAAGAAGATCAAAGTCAGCTCCGATGATCAGACACACTCCAATGACACAGGCGACGACACCCCCAAGGAGAGGGCCGGTAACCTTTCTTTTGTAAAGGATCCGTTCAATAAGCAGGGAGAAGATAGGAACAAACGACAGTATGACCGTGATCAGAGATACGGGCAGATAACTCATGGCAGAATACTCGCAGTAGAAGTATCCGATCTCCCCAAAAATGGCGCAGACCACAAACACAAGAAAATCCTGCCTTCTTGGCCAGAACCTTTTGCCTTCCTTACGGAAACGATATGCCATAATAATAGCTGCGCCGATAATATACTTAATGAACACAAGAGTCATGGTCTCGATGTTTTCCAGAGCATTTTTTGCAAAAACATACTCCAGCCCCCATCCGCAGACAACGATAGTCATAAGGATATACATCCATTTTTTTTCAGAACTCATCCGTCACCTTCTCTTTTCCATCATTTTTCCATCTTATAAATGATAATTATATCAGAGCGGCGCAGAAAATAAAACCTTTTTCATATACTCCCCAGTGTAAGAATTGGAAACTTTCGTCAACTCCTCCGGAGTGCAGACCGCCAGAAGTTGTCCCCCCCGGTCTCCTCCGTCAGGTCCCAGATCAATGACGGTATCTGCCGTTTTAATCACATCCAGGTTGTGTTCAATGACCACCACGGTATTTCCCGTATCTACCAAACGCTGCAGTACCTGGATCAATTTGTCCACGTCGGCAAAATGCAAACCTGTGGTAGGCTCATCAAGGATGTAGAGGGTTTTGCCCGTGCTTCTGCGGGAAAGTTCCGCTGCCAGCTTTACCCTTTGAGCTTCTCCCCCGGAAAGCTGGGTAGAAGGCTGGCCAAGTTTGATATACCCAAGCCCCACTTCCTCCAATGTCTGTAGCTGGCGGGTGATGGCCGGAAAATTACTGAAAAAGTTCAGTGCATCGCTGACATTCATCTCCAGAACCTCCGAAATGTTTTTCCCTTTATACCTGACTTCCAGAGTTTCGCGGTTGTAGCGCTTCCCCTTGCAGACCTCGCAGGGCACATAAACATCCGGAAGAAAATGCATCTCGATGCGAATGATACCATCTCCACTGCAGGCCTCACAGCGCCCTCCCTTGACATTGAAACTGAAACGCCCTTTCCCGTATCCTCTCACCTTGGAATCCGGAAGTTCGGAGAAAAGTTCCCGTATGGCCGTAAACACCCCGGTATAGGTGGCGGGATTCGAACGGGGAGTCCTGCCAATAGGAGACTGGTCGATATCTATGACCTTGTCGATATGCTCGATCCCCTCGATCCTTGAAAAGGCTCCTGGGCGGTCCTTGGTACGATTGACTTTGGAGGCCAGCGCCTTGTACAGGATCTCATTGACCAGACTGCTCTTCCCTGAACCGGAAACCCCGGTAACGCAGACAAACTGCCCAAGAGGAAAGGACACATCAATGCTTTGCAGGTTGTTTTCTCTGGCCCCGAAAATCCGAATCTCTTTGCCGCTGCCTTTTCTTCTCTCCCCAGGCACCGGGATAAACCGTTCTCCACGCAGATAGGCCCCCGTAATGGAAGCCGGAGCCGCCTTGATATCTTCAATGCTGCCCTGGGCAACGACCTCTCCTCCTAAAACGCCCGCTTCCGGACCAATATCCACGATATGATCGGCGGCATACATGGTTTCTTCATCATGCTCTACCACAATGAGGGTATTGCCAATGTCCGTAAGATTTCGGAGAGTCGCCAAAAGCTTTGTATTGTCCTTTTGGTGCAGCCCGATGCTGGGTTCGTCAAGAATATAAAGGACACCCACCAAGCCAGATCCGATTTGGGTCGCCAGACGGATCCTCTGGGATTCTCCTCCCGACAGAGTCCCGGAGGAGCGGGACAAGCTCAGGTAGTCCAGACCCACATCCACCAAAAACCTGAGGCGTTCTCTGATTTCTTTCAGTATCTGCCTGGCGATGGCTTCCTCCTTCGGAGAAAGAGAAAACCGGTCGATCCACTTCAGGGATTCCCTTATGGGGAGATCGCTGAATTCGGCTATGTTCATTCCCTGAACGGTAACCCCCAGAACTTCCGGTCTCAGCCTTTTTCCGTGGCAGGCTCCGCAGGGAGTCACACTCATATACTCCTGCATTTTTTCCTTGATGTAATCCGAATTTGTTTCCTGATACCTGCGTTCCAGATTATTGATAACGCCTTCAAAAGGATGGTTCCGGTAAGATTTGGAGCCATTGTTGCGGCTTTCATAGTAATATTCCAGTTTTTTTGTTCCCGTTCCGTAAAGCAGTTCCTGTTTGAATTTTTCCGGCAGGTCGCAGTAGGGAGTGTCCAGATCCACGTTGTGGGCTTTGGCCAGGGCTTCTATCATCTGTCGGTAAAAGCCGCCGGTGATCTCCATAGATGCAAATACATTGGACAGAGCGCCTTTCGTGATGGAAAGGTCTTTTTGGGTAATGATTCTGTCGGGATCCATTTTCATCAAAAAACCCAGGCCCTTGCATTCCGGGCAAGCTCCAAAGGGATTGTTGAAGGAAAACATTCGGGGCTCCATCTCGGGAATCCCCCCGCCGTGTTCGGGACAAGCCAGTTTTGTGCTGAACACCATGGTCTTTTCGTCGGTTTTTGCAACGACCAATCCCTCGCTATGTGCGGTGGCAAGCTCTACCGCCTCGGAAAGTCTTCCTTGTATTCCCTCTTTGACAATAATACGGTCTATGACGATATCGATGCTGTGTTTGTGAGTTTTTTCAAGGTGGATTTCGCCTTCTGAAAGATCTACGATCTCCCCGTCGATCTGGACCCGTGTGAAGCCTTCTTTCCGAATCCGCTCCAGGATCTTCTCATGCTCGCCCTTGCGTTCGCTGATCACAGGGGCCAAAATAACCAGTCGGGTTTTTTCCGGAAGTTCCATGAGCCGGTCTACGATCTGGTCCACTGACTGGCTGCGGATCTCTTTTCCGCAAACCGGGCAATGAGGCACGCCGATACGAGCATAAAGGAGACGCAGATAGTCATAGATTTCTGTCACAGTGCCCACGGTGGACCGGGGATTTTTGCTGGTGGTCTTCTGATCGATGGAAATCGCCGGAGAAAGGCCCTCTATATACTCTACATCAGGTTTTTCCATTTGTCCCAAAAACTGGCGTGCATAAGAGGACAGGCTTTCCACATAACGTCTTTGCCCCTCAGCATAGATCGTATCAAAGGCCAGCGAAGATTTGCCCGAGCCGGACATGCCGGTGAGAACCACCAGTTTGTCTCTGGGCAGCTCGAGGCTGATGTTTTTCAGGTTATGTTCTTTCGCACCTTTTATGATAATATTGTTGGCCATTCTTTCCTTACTCCCTACAATTTCAGTTTATATTCAAAGATCCGGTCTCTAAGCTCCGCCGCCCTCTCGAACTGCAGATCCGCCGCCGCCTGTTTCATTTCTTTTTCCAGAAGTTTTATATAATCCCCCAACTCTTTTTTGGTAAGCTCCAGGGGACTTCTCCCATGGTAGTATTCCGCCGCCTCTTCTGCCGCTTTGGTGGCTTCAATAACCGCCCGAATGGATTTTTGGATAGTTGCAGGGGTGATACCATGCTCTCGGTTATAAGCTTCCTGCACCCCTCTTCTGCGTTCTGTCTCTGAGATAGCGGCCTTCATGGCTTCACTGATGCCATCGGCGTACATGATGACCTTGCCCTCTGCATTCCTCGCCGCTCTTCCAATGGTCTGTATCAGGGAAGTCTCTGTCCGCAGGAAGCCCTGCTTGTCCGCATCAAGAATGGCCACCAGAGAAACTTCCGGCAGGTCAAGTCCTTCCCGGAGGAGGTTGATGCCCACCAGCACATCAAAGACCCCCAACCGCAGGTCCCGAAGGATCTCCATCCGCTCCAGAGTCTCTACTTCCGAGTGCAGATAGCGAACCTTTATCCCCACATCCTTAAGGTAATCCGTCAGGCTTTCAGACATTTTCTTCGTCAAAGTCGTTATCAAAACCCTCTCGTTTTTGGCAGTGGCACGGTGGATCTCTCCGATCAGGTCGTCGATCTGTCCCTCGGTCTTTCTCACTTCGATGACGGGATCCAACAACCCGGTAGGCCGGATCACCTGCTGCGCCACGACCCCTCCGCTTTTTTCCCTTTCATACGCCGCCGGGGTAGCGCTGACATAGACCACCTGATTGACCAGACTCTCGAACTCTTCAAAATCCAAAGGCCGGTTGTCCAAAGCGGAAGGCAGGCGGAACCCAAAATCCACCAGGTTGTTCTTCCTGGCACGGTCCCCGGCCCACATTCCCCGCAACTGAGGAAGCATGACATGGGATTCGTCGATAATAATAAGAAAGTCTTTGGGGAAATAGTCAATGAGGGTATAGGGGCGGCTTCCGGGAGGCAGCTGATTCAAATGCCGGGAGTAATTTTCGATCCCTTTGCAACTCCCTACTTCCCGCAACAGCTCCAAGTCATAGCGGGTCCTTTGTTCAAGACGTTGGGCCTCCACCAGCATGTTCCTGGCCCGAAACCATTCCAGCCGCTCTTCTAATTCTTCTTCGATGCTTTGCGCTGCGGCTTTCATGTTTTCCGGAGAGGTGACATAATGCGATGCAGGGAATACGGAAACATGGTTTCGAAGGCCAAAAATTTCGCCTGTCAAAGGATTGAATTCTTTGAGACTTTCAATCTCATCTCCGAAAAGTTCGACCCTTATGGCTTGTTCTGCTCCTGCAGGGAAAATATCGATGATATCTCCCCTGACACGAAACGTACCGCGAACAAAATTAAGATCATTGCGGTTGTATTGGATCTCTACCAGTTTGTGCAGAATGTCGTTGCGATCCCTGGCCATGCCGGGGCGCAGGGACAAGACCTGATTTTCATAATCCACCGGACTTCCCAAACCATAAATGCAGGAAACACTGGCGACAATGATCACGTCTTTGCGTTCCGACAAAGCGGCCGTCGCAGAATGGCGCAGCTTGTCGATTTCGTCATTGATATCCGAGTCTTTTTCAATATAGGTATCCGTCGAAGGGACATAGGCCTCCGGCTGATAGTAATCATAATAACTTACAAAATACTCCACGGCGTTATCAGGAAAGAACTCCTTGAATTCACCGCAAAGCTGAGCAGCCAGAGTTTTATTGTGTGAAATGACAAGAGTGGGTTTTTGCACCCTCTCAATGACATTGGCCATGGTAAAGGTCTTGCCGGAGCCTGTGACCCCCAACAGGGTCTGATGCTTCGTTCCTTTATGGATGCCTTCCACCAGTTGTTCTACAGCCTGAGGCTGATCCCCCATCATTTTGTATTCTGATACGATTTTAAACATATTACGCCCCCTGCCATGAATAAACCGTTTTTGCTTCATTGGTAACAGTATATCACAATTATTTCTATTTACGCAAGAACATGCGTTCTTTTTTGTTTTGCTTTATGAGATTTTTTCATTCTCAAATGTGAAATTATTTTCACGCTATCTATTGTATTTTCAAGGGAACTAATATATAATTCTCGTAACAATTTGGGCGCTGAATCCGGCATATTTCGGAGCGGGAGAACCATTTTAACTGGGGTGAATCCGGAACATTTCGGAAGGGTATCTCTAACCCTAACCCGCCAGCTAATCTCGTAAGCAACGGAGGGCTCAAGGTGCGCAAAATATTGTGCTACTCTTTTTGTGACTCTTCGGTGATGCTGCTAAAACTGTAGCGTCACTTTTTTATAACATGGAGGACCTAACCAAAAAATGAACAAAAACGGACTAAATAAAGACAGCGTGGCGAAAAGGAAGATAAAACTTTCCGAAAAAAGCGACCCTGAAGATGCCGGCAGCGTGGCGCTCAACAGCCTGGGTTGCCCCATCGACAACGAATTGAATGTCAGGGGTTCCAAAAAAGAGAATCGTTATGTTAACGCAATGGCTTCCGAACTGAAAAAGAATAACTTCATCGATCCGGAATTCTATTCTAAATACGACGTAAAACGCGGTCTCCGAAATGCAAACGGGACCGGTGTTGTCGTGGGTCTGACCAAGGTCGGCGAAGTTTGCGGCTACCAGACAAATGAAAAAAATGAGAAAGTCGCCATTGAAGGGAAATTATACTACCGTGGTGTCAATGTAGAAGATCTTGTAAGAAATTGCATCAAGGAAAACCGCTTTGGGTTTGAAGAGGCGGCATATCTCCTTTTGTTCGGCACCCTTCCCACAAAAGATCAGTTATGCGATTTCACCGCCGCCCTTGCTGCCCGGAGAGAGCTTCCCACAGGCTTTGCCAGAGATATGATCCTGGTCGCTCCCAGCAACAATGTGATGAACAAGCTGGCGCGAAGCGTTCTGGCTCTTTATTCTTACGATGAAAACGCTGACGATATTTCCATTTCCAACGTGTTGAGACAGTCCATCGACCTTATTGGCTATTTCCCGTCACTGATCGCTTACGGTTTTCAGGCAAAGCGTGCCCATTATCACAACGAAAGTTTGCATCTTCATTATCCTGCTCCGGACAAATCCACCGCAGAAAACATCCTGCGCATGATCCGCCCCACAGGGGAATATACTGATCTGGAAGCAAAAATTCTGGATCTTTGCATGATCCTTCATGCGGAACACGGTGGAGGAAACAACTCTTCATTCACCACCCACCTGGTATCCTCCAGTGGTACGGATACTTATTCGGCCATCGCTGCAGCGGTAGGCTCGCTGAAAGGCCCCAAACACGGCGGCGCCAATGTGGAAGTCCTGGGCATGATGCAAGACCTGAAAGCCAATGTCAAGGATACCAGCAATGAGAAGGAGATCCATGAGTACCTCCTCCGCCTCCTGAGAGGAGAAGCCTTCGACGGATCCGGGCTTATTTACGGCCTTGGTCACGCAGTCTATACCCTGTCCGACCCCAGAGCAACACTGCTCAAGCTTCTGGCCAGAAAACTGGCTGAAGAGCAGGGCCTGATGGATGATTTTATGATTTACGATTACATCGAAACCAAGGGTTCCGAACTTTTCCGGGAGGTCAAAGGCATCAGCAAGCCCATTCCTGCCAATGTAGATCTGTACTCCGGCTTTGTATACAGCGCCCTTAACATTCCCATGGACATTGCCACACCTCTCTTTGCCGCCTCCCGCATTGCAGGATGGTGCGCCCACCGCATCGAAGAGCTGGTGGCCGGAGGGAAACTGATGCGCCCTGCTTATATCAATGTGCAACCAAAGCAGCCGTACGTCCCCATCGCAGAAAGAGGCTGATCTGTACGATTTTGAGTAATAAAAAAACTGTCTCTCCGATGTTGCGGAGAAGACAGTTTTCTTTATTTCTTTATTAATTTCAGTTTATCGGCCCAGCACCAGGGCAAAGTTCAACAGACAAAGAAGGAACAAGCCCCAGCCTATGGTCATGTGAAGCATCCGGTCTCTCAGCCCGCCGGAAAAAGGAAGGAGCAGGATGCGAAGGAGCCCTGCCAAAAGACATACGAAGCCTCCCACCAGACCGGACAGCAGATTACCCGAAAAATGGAGCAGAAAAAGCATTCCAAAGTAAACTGCGGATTCGTACCACCGTCCCAATTCTAAAATCGCCAGATTTCTTCCCGTATAAATCTCCGGTGCATTGTCGTCGACATAACTCTTTCTTCGCAGAAAAAGCCCGAAAACCACCATTGACGTCAAAACTGCGGGAAAAAATCGCCCGACAACCGTTTCCGCTGCCCAAATACCATCTGCGGAAAAACTTCCTCTACCGGTATAAAAACCCGTGACCAGAAAGCACCCCATGATGACCATACTGTAGAGAAGAGATTGAACCATACCCCGAAACAGCTCTCGCTCACCGTTCCTTCTGTTGTCCTCCCCCGTTCTTCCTTCCGAAGCATTGCGGGCCGAAAACCAGAATCCCGCCGCATAGGCCGCATTTGCAATGGCTATAAGAATGATGACGGCGATCAGGTTCCCTCGCACCAAGAAAACACAGCCAGCCAGCGCCCCAAAAAAGGCGTTCAGTGCGGCGCAATACAGGCACGCCGGTTCCTCTTTGATAGGAATCAGTCGAAACAAGCCTATCAAGTCGCGGAAAGGTTGAAACGGGTCGGACAATTTTTTCTTTCCCTTGAGAGCGCTTCTTAAGTACCGCTCTCCCCCCGTCAGCAACCCCCATGCAAGAGGAAGCAACAACACATACAACAAGCCTTCAATTATTTTTATTACAGTCATTTCCGTCTCCGCACAAAAGGTCTCTCATTAATAATCAGTTCCGATTATACATGAGTTTTTTCCTCGAGTACAGAGCTTCTCTTTTTTTCTATCTTTCTTCCCGCCACTGCCAGAACGATACCCAGCACAAAGGCCACCACCGTGGCTATCTGAATTCCCCTCAGCATAGCCTCAAAAAGGCCTTCCAGACCAAAGTACTCTTCTGCATAGTATTCAGCGCCCCAATCTCCCTCAAACCAGGGAAGGAAGAAAGAACCTATGGCGCCCATGATTCCCAGTACAAAAAAGATGAAGCTCATTCTGGAAAGGTCCCCAATGGCAAGCCCTGTTTTGGGATTGACGGGGAAAAGGGCAGCATCTTTTTTTGCAAGACCGCCATACATTTTTTTCCATATTATGTAGAGAACTGGTCCGGATACAATACCAAGCATCCCGCCGATAAAATAGTCCGTTCCGTTGATAAAAAATGCAATCAGCGCAATGACCATGGGAACGATACAGATCACACAAAGAACACCGTAGCCGCCCGGGATCTTGAACTTGTACTCTTCGGAGGGGATCCTTCTGCGCAAAATCATTCCGGAAAGAAAGATCATAATATATGCGGAAATCAAAAGGAATACATCGATGACCAAAATGACTTTGAAGGGCAGCATACAAAGCACCAGATTGACAATAGCAACCGAAAGTACAGCCACATAAGGAACACCGTGTTTCTTGTCGCATCTGACCAGGATCGGAGGCGCCAGATGGTCTTCAGCAAGAGCGAAAAAGCCCCTGGAGCCTGAAGCGATGTATGTGTTGTAGATAGAACACTGCGCCAGCACCGCTACAATAACGAAAAACAAACCGAAAGCAGGGCCCCAGTAAGTGGTAACAACATCCGCATAGCCGATGACATCACCTTCTGTCCCCCAATTTTCCCAATCACCAATAGAGGCAAGACCTGCCATGGTGGGGAAAATGTAGACGCACATGATAAGAGGGACCGTGATCATGGTGGCCTTGGGTATCACCTGAGGATTTTCGATTTCTCCTGCTACTGTTGACATGGATTCATATCCGGCATACATCCACATACCGATAGATATGCCCATTCCAATGTAATATACCCAATCGGAAAATGCGATACCCGAAAGTCCCATGATATCACCATCCGCAGTAAACGGGATAAAGGGGTTTTGATGCCAGTTCATGAAGCCGCAAATGGCGACCATGGTAAACGCAACAATAACGAGAATGGAAAGCACCGTGGAGACAATTCCCACATCTTTCACCCCGCGGATATTAATATAGGTAAAGATAAATATGATAGCGGCTTTCACCGCAAATTCCGCTCCAAAATTCAGGTCAAATTCGTTGGCCAGATAACCTCCCGCCAAAACAACGTAAAGGGTATTGTCGATATAAATAGATATGGTTCTCCACCAGCCTGCCTGAAAGCCCCAAAACTCTCCCAGGGCTTCCTGCACCCATTTATAATAGCCTCCCTCCTGAGGTCTTGCCGAGCCCAGTTCAGAAGCTACCAGCCCAAGGGGCAGACTCCAGACAAACGGAAGAATGATCAGCATGATCAAAGTCAGACCGGGACCTGATTCCGGTATCATTTCTTCGATCCCATACGCACCGGCTGCACAAAGGCAAAAGATCATAAAAACTACTGTCCAGACACTCATCTTGTGTTTTTTCAAACCCAGCTCTCCCACGTCCATGCGAGCGCCATTTGTACCATCACCCATAACACATACCTCCCCATTCTGATTTGCTGTTTTTCGAACTGTCGAATAAATGCCTACCTTGATTTTATATAATTTTCTGACAATATACAATAACACACTTGCTTTATTACTTTAACTCATTTGCTGTCTGCTGTCACTACAAAAAACCGGCGATGGTTTTACCCATCGCCGGTTTAAAGAACTTATTATGCTTTTGTGGGAAAGATTAATTCTTGTTCCCAGGGAATTTTTCGTCAAACAGGACTTCATCAGCACCAAGTACTGCAACAGTTCTGATCTTTCCTCTCTTCTTCTGGATCATATACGCCACAGTAGGAACAATAATGACGATAACAGAAATTACGAAAATAGCTGGCTCTTCGAATACGAGAAGGAGCATAGCGCCAATCTGGAGAATAATGGCGAAATAAGCCAGTCCAGGATACCATCTCGCCTTGACGGTGAGCACTTCTTCCGGGTTGTAGCCTCTTTGCTTGAGCTTCTTTCTGAAAATAACCTGAGAAAGACAAATGCCTACCCAGCAAAGAGTTCCTGTAAATCCGGAGATACCCAGGAGGTTTGCATAGAGGGGAAGTCCTTCGTCACCCCAAAGTCCCATAACATCAGACGCAAATCCAAGAAGGAAAACAATCCAGATGGGAACGATGGTGAACAAAGTCGCTTTCTGCGGTACACTGAAACGGTTCAGGTCGGACAAGCCTTTCGGAGCCATACCCTCTACAGAAAGTCCGTACAGCGCACGAACGGTTCCGTAGAATCCGGAATTGGCGCAGCTGAAGGCAGCGATCAGAGTGATGATGGTGAACAGGCCGGCTGCCCATCTGAGTCCATAAGCTCCCAAAGTAGCGGCAAAAATGGATTCATCCAAGCCTGCTTCAGCATAAGGAACAACCAAGGTCAAAAGGAACACAGGAATGATGTAGATAAGGATGATACGGAAAGCTACCTTTCTGCAGGCATTAGGAACATTTGTGGCCGGATCCTGAGTTTCTGCTGCAGAAAGTCCCACGATCTCGGAACCCTGGAAATTGACCAGAGTCCAGATCATGTAAGTGATGATGATCATGCCGCCGGCAGGGAAGAGTTTTTCAGCAACAGAGCCTTCTCCACCCAGGATGATCTGGCTGCCGATAAATCCGCCGTCTCCTGTGAAGGGGTGAAGGTTTCCGCCGATCATGCCCATCCAGATCCCTACTGCACAAATACAGAAAACGATAACAGCCAGAATTTTTGCGATAGCCATAACAGACTCGATATGACCAAACCATTTAACATGATAAAGGTTGACAGCGGTGAGAATCGCCAGTGTCAAAATACCCCAGACAAACGTAGACCATGCTTCGTTTTCGAAAGGCAGCTTCACAAAGTAGTTCATAAATGTGGCGCAGGCGATGGCTTCCGAAGGAATGTAGCAAACCCAGTTAGCCCAGAACGCCCAGCCAATACCGGCAGAAGTAGTATCTCCCATAAATTCTCTGGTGTAAGATACGAAAGAACCTCTGCGGGGAATGTTGACCAGCAGTTCTGCGAAAGACTGCATAACACCATAGATAGTGATACCCGCAATGATGTAAGCGATAAGGACCGCACCAGGTCCCATTTCCGAATAGGTCAGGCCAAGGCCCAAGAAGTAGCAGGAACCGATGATCCCGCCCAAAGCGATCAATGATACATGCCAAGGCATAATCCCTCTGGCAAGAGTGCGCTCGCTCTTGTCAGATGTCCTTTGTTCTGTCATGTTTACCCTCCTTAAATGCAATACATTAGAAAACCACGAACCAACATCGTGGTTTCGCTGTATGTGTTCGTCTCTATTTGCTTTTCAAATTGGACGAACTAACAAAAACACACTAACTTTGTCGCGGAGGGAGAGAACTTCCGTATATAAAAAAGTATGATTGCAGTCAAGTACTTTTTGAATTTTCTGATAATTAAAATCGGCTCTCCCTAACGACGCCTTCATTTTATAATCTATGATTAAAATTGTCAATGCTTGAAAAGCAGAATTGTAAACAGTTTCATATCCCAAAAACAGCCTGTGCCCGGCTTATAATTCTCTTCGACCATCCATGGCTCTGGACAAGGTAACTTCATCCGTATACTCCAAGTCTCCCCCTACAGGAATCCCATGGGCGATCCTGGTCACCCGAATGCCGGAAGGTTTTATCAATCGGGAAAGATACATGGCAGTGGCTTCCCCTTCGATGTTGGGATTCGTAGCCAGGATCACCTCTTCCACCTCACTGTTCTGTAATCGGACAATGAGAGATTTCAGGTTGATATCTTCCGGGCCAATGCCATCAAGCGGAGAAATGGTACCGTTCAGTACATGGTAGAGACCTTTGTACTCCCGGATCCGTTCCATGGCGGCCACATCCCTGGGGCTTTCTACTGCGCAGATCACCTTGCCGTCCCGGGAAGGATCCGTGCATATGCCGCAGGGATCCACATCCGTCAAATTCCCGCAAACAGAACAATACTTCATGGTTTTTTTGGCATCTATAATGGCTTCGGCGATGGCGAAGGCCTCCTTTTCATCCATGGAGAGAATATGAAAAGCAAGCCGCTGTGCGCTTTTCCCGCCGACTCCCGGCAGTCTGGACAGCTGGCTGATCAGGTGGTTCAGCGGCTTGGCATAGTATTTCATTCGTCTTTCCTGTTTCCCTTCCGGTTATCTAGAGTCCCGGTATCCCCAGACCTCCTGTAATTTTGCTCATTTCGCTGGAGGAAATTTCTTCGATCTGACGCAGTCCTTCATTGACAGCGGCGATGATCAGATCCTGCAGCATTTCCACGTCATCCGGATCCACAACTTCCTTCTTGAGCACAACAGATACCAGTTCCTTTTTACCGTTCACCGTCACGCTGACTGCGCCGCCCCCGGCAGTGGAGGTGACTTCCTTCTGATCGATCTCCGCCTGGACCTGTTCCATTTTCTTTTGCATGGCCTGTACCTGCTGCATCTGTTTTTGCATCGATGCCTGGCCGCCACCCACGCTGGGCTTCTTGCCGGCTTTCATTCCTTTTCCCATTTTATTTTCTCCTTATTTGCTGATTGATAGTAATATCGGAACTTCTCATTCAATTTCCACTTCGATGCCAAGAAGGCTCCCGATCTCATCGGCAAGATGCTCTCCGCTTCTTTTCGGCGCCGTTTCTTCCTTTTGTTCTCCGAGAACGACCTCCATCCGAAGAGCTCCCCCCGTCTGCTTTTCCATGAGATTTTCCAGGAGTTCTGCGTTATCCCGTGCCATGGTAAAAGCGATGCCATTGCTGACTTCTACGCAAAAGTTGTTTTTATCCATTCGAACCAGCCGGCTTCGTTTTTGAAGAAGGGAAAGAGTGCCTCTTTCTGCCGCCGCACCTCCGGTCACCCGTTGCCACAGAACATCCATGCCCCCATCTTTTTTTTCAGTTTTTCCCTCCGGAGCATCCGGCTTTTCATCTTCGGCAGGATTCGTTTCTTTTGATTCTTTTGGGGAAGCCGTCGCAGAGGTTTGCGTAGTAACCTGCGCAGAGACTTGTACCGTCTTTTGTTCCGGTGCCCTCTCAAGGATGATGGGCTCCGGAGTTTCTCCCTCTGCAAGCCGTATCATGCACAGTTCCAGCAAAACCCGAGGTTGGGACGACCATTTTGCTTCCACCAGGGTGTCCGATAAGGTTCTGATGCTGCGATCCAGTCCTTTGGCGTCAATGCGCCTGCTTTGTTCACGGATCCTGTCAATGTTCTCTACAGACATATTCAGCAATTCTTCAGGATCATCAACATATTTGGTGATCAAAAGGTTGCGGTAATGGGCGATCCAGTCCTTCATGATCTGGCGGACATCTTTTCCCTCATCCATAATGTGGGACAGCAGCAACAATGCGCCGGAAGGATTTCCAGACAGCATGCAGTCCGTAAGTTCCACAAAAACCTCTTCTCCCGATGTCCCCAGGAATTCCAGCACAGCTTCCCTGCTCACTTCGGAATCCCCTGCGGAAATGCACTGATCCAAAAGGGAAAGGGCATCCCTGGCCGAGCCGTCGGCGTTGACAACGATCAGGCCCAAAGCCTGTTCCGATATGTTTACGGAAAGTTCCCGGCAGATCCGTTGGAGACCTTCCCGCATCTCAGGTTCGGGAATACGATGAAAATCCAGGCGCAAACAGCGGGATAAAATAGTGGCCGGAAGTTTTTGGGGTTCCGTGGTAGCCAGAAGGAACATCACCCTTTCCGGCGGTTCTTCCAGGGTTTTTAGCAAAGCATTGAACGCCTGGGTGGTCAGCATATGAACTTCATCGATGATATAGACTTTGCAGCGCCCCGCCACAGGGGGATAATTTACACTTTCACGAAGTTCCCGGATGTTGTCCACACCGTTGTTGGATGCGGCATCGATCTCAATGACATCCACAAAGATCCCATCCCGGATCGCTATACAATTCGGACATACGCCGCATGGTTTTTCCCCATCCTCTGCAGTGCAGTTGACTCCCTTTGCCAGGATCCTGGCCGTGGAAGTCTTGCCGGTCCCTCTGGTGCCGCAGAATAAATAGGCGTGACCTGTCGTCCCCTGGGCGATCTGGTTTTTCAATATTCTTACGATATGCGCCTGCCCAAGGATCCCCTCAAAGGTCTCCGGGCGAAACGTCCTGTATAAAGCCTTGTGCATGCGTCCTCCTCCGACAGAGCAGAAGAATTCCCTGCCCTGCTATCCATAATTGCCCTCTGGGAGCCCCGCCGTGGAAATGAAACAGGCTGATCTGCGGCACATAAGAGATTCCGTTTATCGCTGCTTCCTTCCGGACCTGACGAGGTTCACAGATTCTTATTGCGCAGGACCCATCCCATGCCAGGCGGAGCTCCCAAAGGGCAATTGCTTGTTCATTATAACGGATTGCTCGCCTAAAAGTCAATGAATTAGGAAAAAACCACTTTGTACAGCTCATCGCTTTGCGGCGGTGCGATCACCGAAGAGATTCCTTTGCGAATCAAAACCCTCCCCTTTTCCGGTCCGGTGACCCTTCCGATGCAGTTCACAGGAACCCCTCTGGCGGCAATGGCCTCCATCAGCGCTTCTTTTTGCTCCGGATGGGCCATGATCATCATACACCCGGAAGAAATAAGCCGAAGCCAATCAATGCCAAAGTGTGCGCAGACTTTTTCCGTAACAGGTGAAACCGGGATCTCCTCGAAAAAAATCTCCACCCCTGCATTTGCAATTTCGCACATCTCCCAGACGGCGCCCAGAACGCCGCCTTCTGTCACATCATGCATCCCCGCCGTTCCCACCTTACCGGCAGCTACACCTTCCATCACTACAGAGACCTGATCCAGCATGGCTTTCCCTTCCGCCAGTTCTTCCGGACTCAGGATATTTTCCAGTTTTTTTTCATGATCACAGACCAGGATGCCGGTCCCCTCCAGACCTGCGGTTTTTGTAAGAAGAACATAGTCTCCGGGTCGAATGTCCTCTGCATTTTGGGATGTTCCCTTGATGGCTCTGCCCAGAGCAGTGGAAACGATCACCGGCTGATTGACAGCAGCAGTGACTTCCGTATGTCCCCCGATGATCTCTACGCCCAGCTTTTCTGCCGCTTCTCCAGCCTGTTTCATCATCACTTCCAGTTCTTCCTCCGTAGTCTCCGGGGGGAGCATACAGGCCAGCATGATCCCCAAAGGCTCAATGCCATTGGAGGCGATGTCATTGCAGGAAATGTGCACTGCAAGGCGCCCGATGTCTCCCACCGCTCCGGTGATGGGGTCTGTAGAAAGAACGCAGTCGTAGCTTCCAAAATCCACTACAGCGCAATCTTCCCCGATCCCCGGCCTTGTCACCACCTCCGGACGCTGAAAGCGAATGTTTTGAAATACAATTTTTTCCAGTAGCTCACTGTCTACCTTTCCGATTTTCATGATCCCCTCCGCGATAGCATTTCTCTGAATTCTTCTTCACTCAGTATTTTCACACCCAGACTTTCGGCCTTTTGGAGTTTTGATCCGGCTTCCCGTCCTGCCAACACATAATCCGTTTTTTTGCTTACACTCCCCGAGGCTTTTCCCCCGAGGTTTTCTATGATCTCCTGGGCTTCTTCTCTTGTATAATGCTCCAGGGTCCCGGTAAGAACAAAGGTCTTTCCTGAAAAAAGGCCCCCCGCCTCTTCGTCCTTCGCTCCCCCGCTTTTCTTCTCTTCAGTCCTCATATTCAGCCCCGCCTGGCGCAGCTCCTCGACGAGAGCACGATTTCGTTCATCGCTAATATACGATAAAAGGCTCTCTGCCATCTTTTCGCCGATTTCATCAATGGCGGTAAGTGTTTCTTTCGACGCTTGAAAAAGGGCATCCAAAGAACCAAAATTCCTGGCCAGAAGCTTTGCTGCCTTGCTCCCGATGAGGGGGATCCCCAGCCCGAAAAGCAGCCTCCAGAGCTCTTTTTTCTTGGACTCTTCAATGGCCCGAAGAAGATTGTCCGCCGACTTTTCTCCCAGCCCCTCCAGCACCATCAATTCTTCCCGGTTAAGACGGTAAATGTCGGCAACGGAAGAAATCAGGCCTGCATCGGACAAGCGTTCCACCAGAGATTCTCCCAGCCCCTCAATGTCCATGGCCCCTCTGGCCACAAAATGACGGATCCCTCTCAGATTCTGGGCAGGACAGCCTTTATGGTTAGGACAGCGCAGAGCCGCCTCCCCTTCCTGGCGCAGGAGAACGGTGCCGCAGGAAGGGCAGAACCGGGGCATGGAAAAAACCCGTTCCTCCCCTTTTCTCTCTTCGTGGATAGCTCGAACCACTTCCGGGATCACATCTCCCGCCTTGTGGACGATGACCCGGTCCCCGATGCGGAGATCTTTTTCTTTGATGTAGTCTTCATTATGAAGAGTAGCATAAGTAACCACGGAACCGGCCACCCGAACAGGTTCAAATACCGCTTTGGGGGTAATGACTCCGGTACGGCCCACCTGCACCACGATGTCAAGGATACGGGTTTCCTGTTCCTCCGCTTTGAATTTGTAAGCCATGGCCCACCGGGGGCTTTTTGCCCGAAAGCCCAAAGCATCCCTGAAGGAAAGCTGATTTACTTTCACCACCAGACCGTCTATGTCATAAGGAAGGGAACTGCGACGTTCCTCCCAAACTACGCACTGAGCCAAAACCTCTTCTATATTGGTGCATACCACATTTTCTGTAACGGAAAACCCCATCCCCTTCAGGTATTCCAGGTTCTCTCCGTGGGTAAGTATCCCCTCGGGCATTTGCCCCGGAGACTTAAAATATTGGATGTTGAACACAAAGATAGACAGGGAACGCTCCGCCGTAACTTTGGGGTCCAGCTGTCGCAGTGACCCCGCCGCCGCATTTCTGGGATTGGCAAAAATCTGCCCGCCCCGGATCTCCTGCCGCCGGTTCAATTCCAAAAAATCCTTCTTCGGAATGTACACTTCCCCGCGCACATCCAGTTCTTCCTTTTCAGAAATGCGATAGGGAACGGATCTTAAGGTCCTTAAATTCGTTGTAATATCCTCTCCGGTCTCTCCATCCCCCCGGGTAGCGCCCCTCACAAAAAGGCCCTCCCGGTATTGCAGCACCACAGAAAGACCGTCGATTTTCGGTTCCACCACATAGGAAAGCCCTTTGGCCGCTTCCTCCCCCAGGGCAAGGGACACTGCATTCCGGGTCCGCCGGTCAAAATCAAGAAGTTCTTCCCTGCTGTAGGAATTGTCCAGGCTAATGACAGGAACTCTGTGGACTACACTTTCAAACTGCTTCAAGGGAGCCCCTCCCACACGGTTTGTGGGAGAATCCTCTCTCCGCAAAAGGGGCATCTCTTTCTCCAGCGCCGTAAGTTCCTCCATCATTTTATCGTATTCCAGATCCGTGATTTCCGGGGCGTCCGCTTCATAGTATAAGCGCCCGTGGCGATTCAATTCTTCCGTCAAAAAATCTATGCGCTGCTTGATATCTGTCATCCTGTTCTCTCCTGCGTTTACAGCTTTTTCAAAGGCGCAATATCCAACGCCAGTTTTTTGATGCCCACACTGTCAAAAGCCACCGTTGCCGTATTCCCCTCCAGGCTGATGATCTGCCCCGGCCCGAATTTGTTGTGGCTGACCTTGTCTCCGGGAGAAAGGTCGGAAGACGCCAGCACCGGCTTTGCTGCTTTGCTTGCCGCCGCCGATTTCATCAGGTCAAAGGGGAAATATGGCTCCGCCGAAGAGAAATCGGGAGTGTTATCCGCAAGACCGCTGTAGCGGTCAAAGCCCTTGTCTGTGCGGATCCCATCCCCCTCGAGAAGATTTCTGTCGATTTCCTTTAAAAACATGGATTCCCGGGTATGCTCCCCCCGGCCATACATGGTGCGATATTCGCTGCTGGTCAGATAGAGCCGTTCCATGGCCCGAGTGATCCCCACATAGCACAAACGCCGTTCCTCTTCCACTCCATCGGGTTTTTCAAAGCTCCTCCAGCTGGGAAAAAGGCCGTCCTCCATCCCCGGCATGAAAACCACCGGGAACTCCAATCCTTTCGCACTGTGAAGTGTCATAAGAACCACAGCATTTTCATCTGCCCGGTGATTGTCCACCTCCGCCATCAGGGATATCTTTTCCAGGAATTCTCCCAGACTTCCCATTTCGCCGGCATCTTCTTTTTCTTTTTCGTAATCATATATTGCCGATTTGAATTCCATCAGATTTTCGATCCTGGATTCCGCCTCGACAGTATTCTGCTGCTCTAATGCGGAAAGGTAGCCGGTACGGACCAGCAGGGCATCATAGATATCCGAAACCTTAAGATTTTCACGTTCCTGGGCAAGGAGAGAGAGGACGTTCCAAAGGTCGCCCAGGTTCTTCCCCACTGCTGCGGAAAGACCCTCCCTGACCTCTTCATCACCGAGAAGGGTCATCAGGCTTTCATTTCTCACCTGAGCCAGAGTTTTCAGCTTATCCAGACTTTTGTCCCCCACTCCGCGCTTGGGTTCGTTGATGATACGCTCCAGGGAAAGATTGTCCGCGGGATTTTGAACAATGCGCATATAAGACATCATGTCCTTGACTTCTTTCCGATCATAATATCGAAATCCCCCCAGCACCCGGTAGGGGATGCCCTTGCCGAAGAAAGCATCTTCAAACCTCCTGGACTGGGCATTGGTACGGTATAAAACCGCAAAGTCCGAATAGCTGCGGGAAGGCCCGCAGAGTCTGTCGATCTCGGCGGCAATGAAACGGGCTTCTTCTTTATCATCATCCGCCCTGTAATAGCGAAGCTTTTCGCCCTTTTCTTTGTCGGTCCACAGTTCTTTGGCTTTGCGCCCCCGGTTGTTCTTTATCACGGAATGAGCCGCCGCCAGGATGTTTGCATTGGAACGATAATTCTGTTCCAGTTTGATGACTCTGGCTCCGCAAAAATCCTTTTCAAAATCCAGAATGTTGTTGATGTCTGCACCCCTCCACTGGTAAATGCACTGGTCGTCGTCTCCCACCACGCACAGATTGTTATGCCTTTGGGCCAGCATCTTTACGAAACGATATTGCAAATAGTTGGTGTCCTGGTATTCATCCACCATAATATATTGAAAGCGGTCCTGAAAATAGGAAAGGACCTCCTCATCCCTGGACAGAAGCTGCACCGTACGCAGGATCAGGTCATCAAAGTCCATGGCATTGTTGTTTTTCAGCGTGCGCTCATAGGTCCTATAGAGATCGGCGATGAGTTTTACCCGTGGATTATCTCCATTGGATCGTTCATATTCTTCCGGGCTGATCTCCTTCTCCTTGCAGTCACTGATGATGGACAAAATATACGCCGGCGTCATTTTCTTGTCTTCTACAGCCCGTTCCTTCAGGGCTTTACGTATCACGGTTTTTTGATCCTCCGGATCATATACCACAAAGTTCTTTTCGTATCCTGCCCGTTCCCCATACATCCTCAAAATCCGCAGACAAGCCGCATGGAAGGTAAGGATCCACATATTCGTGCCTTCTCCCACCAGGGCTTCCACCCGGTCCCGCATCTCTTTGGCGGCTTTGTTCGTAAAAGTGACGGCAAGGATGTGATAAGGAGAAACCCCCTTTTCACGGATCATATAGGCGATACGGTGTGTCATGGTGCTGGTTTTTCCGCTGCCCGCTCCGGCCAAAATCAAGAGGGGGCCGTCCACATGCACGGCGGCCTTTCGCTGTTCGGGGTTCAATCGTTCCAAATACTCTGTCATTTGCTGCATTTACTTTCTCCTCTTCCTGTGGCACTTTTGACGAACTATATTTTAACATAAGCTCATAGGAAAAGGAATACGAGGCCGAAGGATCTGCGCGAAAAAAGAGGGCCCGCCTCGCAGCAAGCCCTCCTGCAGTTCATACACCTTTATTTTGTCGTTCCCTCAGGAACATGTTTACTTATAGTTTTCGGGTTTTACCTGAAAATACGCCTTGGAGTGGTTGCAGACCGGGCAGACCTCAAGGGCCTTTTTGCCCCAATAGGTATGACCGCAATTCGAGCACTGCCAAAGCACATCCGAATCCTTTTCAAAAACTTTTCCGTCCTTGATGTTTTGGGCCAGTGTCAAATATCTTTCTTCGTGTTCCTTTTCGATTTTGGCAATGGCCTCCATCTGAAAAGCGATCTCTGTAAAGCCTTCTTCCCTGGCGGTTTTCGCCATATCGGCGTACATCACGGTCCATTCGTGATGCTCCCCGGCAGCAGCAGCCAGAAGGTTTTCTTCTGTAGTTCCAATGCCTTCTGCATGCTTGAACCACAGTTCTGCATGCTCTTTCTCATTCCCTGCAGTTTCTAAAAAAATATTCGCAATTTGCTCATAGCCTTCTTTTTTCGCTTTTGAAGCATAATAGGTGTATTTGTTTCTTGCCATAGATTCCCCTGCGAATGCCTGCATAAGATTTTCCAGTGTTTTTGTTCCTTTTAAGTCTTTCATATTTTGCTATCCTCCCCTAATTATACCCAGGACAATCCCGGGCGCTGGGGGATAAATACCACAAAATAATAACTTCAAACAGGAGTTTGTGAAAAAAGTTAAATTTTTATCGCAATCTCCGCCCCTATCCTCGCATTGTTGAGAACCAAGGCAATATTGGCCTCCAGACTTCTCCCTCCGGTGAGGGCCTTTACCCTGTCCAGAAGATACGGAGTCACCTTCTTTCCGCTGATCCCCTTCACAGCGCATTCCGACAGCGCCTCACGGATCACAGTCTCCATCACATCGGCAGGAAGTTCTTCAGAGGCGGGCAGCGGGCAGGCCACAAGGACCCCACCGGTCAGTTCCATATCATATTTTGTCCGGATCAAGGCCGCAATTTCTTCTTCCGAGTCCATCCGGCATTCCGCCCTGCAATCGCTTTCCCGACTGTAAAACGAGGGAAAAGTGTCTGCTCCGAAAGTAATCACGGGAACTCCCGCCGTCTCCAGGTATTCCAGAGTTGCCCGGATGTCCAGGATCGATTTGACTCCGGCACAGACCACTGCCACATTTGTGCGCTTCATTTCCTCCAGATCCGCCGAAATATCAAAACTTTCTCCCGCTCCGCGATGGACCCCACCGATCCCTCCGGTGACAAAGACCCTTATGCCGGCAGCTTCCGCAGCTATCATGGTCCCGGCAACGGTGGTGGCCCCGTCAAGCCCATTTGCGCATACATAGGGAAAGTCTCTCCGGCTGACTTTCACCACATTTTGGGCTTTTGCCAGGTAAACGATCTGGTCCTCGCTCAGGCCTACACAAATACGGCCTCCCAGAATCCCCACCGTAGCAGGAACTGCGCCAGCCTGCCTCACTGCCTGTGAGACGGCCAAAGCCGTCTCCACATTCTGAGGATAAGGCATCCCATGGGCTATGATGGTGGATTCCAGAGCCACTACCGGCCTGCCTTTTGCAAGTGCCTCTTTTACATCCTCTCTGATCTCCAGATACTCCTTCAGCATGAACATCCTCCCCGGCGCCATGCGCCTTCCTTCGGGTAAAACTTATCTTTCAGCAGGCTTTTCCTTCATCCGCTGCAGAATCGCTTCCACAGTAAGCTGCGGATGGACGGGAGTACGTGCCTCCAATGAAAGGGAAGCAGCCGCCATGGCATAATCCAAAAGTTTTTCCGTATCAAAGCCCTGGGTCGTACCGTAAAGGATGGCAGCAGAGAAAGCGTCCCCTGCACCGGTTGCAGATAAAATGGCCGGGCCCTCCGTTGAGGGCCTTACCAGGACCTTTTCTTTTTCATCACAGTAATAAACACCGCCCGCAGACAAGGTGACAAAGATTCTCTTGACTCCTTTATTCAAAAACCAGTCTCCCGCTCTTTCCAAAGCCGAAAGATCCATGATCTCCATGCCGGTAAGGACCTCGGCCTCCGTACGGTTTGGCTTTATGGTATGGAATTTTCCTATGCTTTTTTTCGCATGCTCCGCCTTGGGCGCCGAAACCGGGTCCAAAAAGAGAGGTAATCCCGCAAAACATTCTGTGGCGTATTCCAGAGCAGCCTCTGTGAGGTTTGCATCCAGGGCGATCATCCCCGCATCTTTGCTTTTCTTTGCAATCTCCAGAAGAAAGTCGGGAGAGATTTTTTCCAGTGCATCCATGTTGCAAAGAGCCAACTCCAAATCCCCGAAAAAATCCAGGATCGAAAGATACATGGCGGTACTTTCCTCCGGTTCCACCCTGACTCCGCTCACATCCACGCCCAGACCAGCGAGCTCCGCCAGAGCATTGCGCCCTATCAAATCATCTCCCACTACGGAATGGAATTCCACAGGAGCCTTCATCCTTGCCAGATTCTCCGCTATGTTCCTGCCCACGCCGCCATAGGATACCGACAACCTCCCCGGGTTCGACTCTCCCCGAAGCAGTTCTTCCCTGGGATGTCCCTCGATGTCTGCGGTGATGCCACCTATAATGATAATTTTGTTCATTCCTTCTCCCCATTTCTCCATATTCAGAATCAGATTCAGAAACTGATAATTTTATTATACTATCCGCTCCGTTTTTTTCCATATAAACCCCTTTTTTTGAATAAACATTTTACTTTTTGCATATCGTCACTTATTTTTGTTAATAATTAGACAGAATTTTCTTGTTTCACTTGCAACCCCACAGTCTCTATGTTATCTTATTAACATGGGTATAAGTCTATACTTATGTAATAAATAGTAGGCTCATGACATTGAGACAAAAATAATTTTCCGCGGGTCCCTGCCTCTTTTTTCTGGTTGCAATGGTGCGGATAAAATGAACAAACGGGAGGTGACGATTCTGTTTGTCTCACGAGCATGAAAAAAAATGACAATTTATTGAAGGAGATTTGAGAAATGCAAAACGAGTGCAAATGCAATTGCAACAAAGCTGATGATGCAAGATATGTCGAACTCAAAGCGTATATTGATTCCGTAAAAGATACCCAGGGCTTCACCATGGGTGTGCTTCAGGAAGCACAGAGAATTTTCGGCTACCTTCCCTTGGAAGTCCAGAAGTTCATCTCGGAAAACACCGGTGTTCCCATCGCAGAACTTTATGGTGTTTCAACGTTTTACAGCCAGTTCAACATCACCCCGAAAGGCAAGCACCGCGTTGGTGTCTGTCTTGGTACTGCCTGCTATGTCAGAGGCGCACAGAAAGTTGTCGACAAAGTCGCCGCTGAACTGAAGGTCGCTGTTGGTGAAACCACTGCAGACGGATTGTTCACTCTGGATGCTACCCGTTGCCTGGGCTGCTGCGGACTTGCACCGGTCATGATGATCGACGAAGATGTATACGGCAGCTTGGACGATGTAAACGTGATTCCCGGAATTCTGGATAAATATAGAGGATAGAGGTGGCGTACATGAATATCAATGAATTAAACGAATTGAAAGGAAAAGCCCTCAAGAACCTTACGGTCAGCGAAGGCTACAGAGTTGTTGTAGGTATGGCTTCCTGCGGTATCGCCGCCGGTGCAAAAACTGTTATCGCTGCATTGCAGAAAGAAGCAGATGCCAAAGGACTCAAAAATGTAAGCATCGTTCCTGCCGGTTGTATCGGTATGTGCGTATATGAACCCATCGTGGAAGTATTCGCTCCCGGCCAGGAAAAAGTTACATATATCAATGTTAACGCAGAAAAAGCAGCCAAAATCGTAGATGAGCATCTTGCAAAAGGAAACCTGGTTTCCGACTACATGATTAAGGATGGCGCTTTCAGAAATTTGAATGACATTCAGTTCTACAAGAAGCAGAAGAGAGTCGTTCTCAAGAACTGCGGATACATCAATCCCGAAGATATCAATGATTATATTGCTCTCGACGGTTATCAGGCTTTGGCAAAGGTCCTGACCACCATGAAGCCCGAAGAGGTTGTTGAAGAAATGAAAGCTTCCGGTCTTCGTGGAAGAGGCGGCGCAGGTTTCTCCACAGGTATGAAGTGGAGCTTTGCAGCCAAGAATGTTGCCGATCAGAAATACATCATCTGTAACGCTGACGAAGGCGATCCGGGCGCATTCATGGACAGAAGCGTTTTGGAAGGAGACCCCCATGCGGTTCTCGAAGCTATGGCCATCGGTGGTTATGCCATCGGCGCTACCAAGGGCTTCCTTTATGTCAGAGCAGAGTACCCCATTGCTGTACACAGACTGAAGATCGCTATCGCTCAGGCGAAAGAACTGGGTCTCCTTGGCAAGAATATTTTCGGCAGCGGTTTTGATTTCGAACTGGAAATCAGACTTGGCGCCGGCGCCTTCGTCTGCGGCGAAGAAACCGCTCTTATCGCTTCCATTGAAGGAAAACGCGGTATGTCCAAGAACAAGCCTCCTTTCCCGGCCAACAAAGGTCTCTGGGGCAAACCGACGGTTATCAACAATGTTGAAACTTTGGCTAACATCGCTCAGATCTTCCTCCACGGTGCAGACTGGTTCAAGAGCTTCGGTACTGAAAAATCCACCGGAACAAAAGTATTTGCTCTGGGCGGAAAGATCAACAACACCGGTCTTGTAGAAGTTCCCATGGGCATCACTCTCAGAGAAGTTATCTATGATGTGGGCGAAGGCTGTCCCAACGGCAAAGCTTTCAAAGCTGTTCAGACCGGCGGACCTTCCGGCGGATGCATCACTGCAGCCAACCTGGATACCCCCATCGACTTCGACAATCTGGTTGCCATTGGTTCCATGATGGGTTCCGGCGGAATGATCGTTATGGACGAAGACAACTGCATGGTTGACATCGCCCGTTTCTTCCTGGACTTCACCGTTGACGAATCCTGCGGAAAATGTACTCCTTGCCGTGAAGGTACCCGTAGAATGCTCGAGACCCTCGACAAGATCACTCACGGAAACGGAACTCCCGAAGATCTTAAAAATTTGGAAGATCTGGCTGCAAACATCAGGCTGACTTCTCTTTGCGCATTGGGCCAGACAGCACCGAACCCCGTCCTGTCCACAATGAAGTACTTCATGAATGAATATGAAGCACATGTAAATGATAAGAAATGCCCCGCAGGCGTATGTCAGTCTCTCCTTTCTATCTTCATCACGGAAGACTGCAAAGGCTGCACCAAGTGCGTCAAGGTCTGCCCGGTTAACGCAATCACTGGCAGTGTCAAAGAACGCCACGTCATCGACGATGCAAAGTGCATCAAGTGCGGAGCTTGTATTGATGCCTGCTCATTCAAGGCTATCATTAAAAAATAGGAGGACAGGGTAACATGGAAAAAGTAAACGTAACCATAAATGGGATCTCCGTGAGCGTTCCCAGTGACTATACCGTTTTGTTGGCAGCAAGAGAAGCCGGGATTGACATCCCCACCCTCTGCTACCTCAAGGACATCAATGAGATCGCTGCTTGCAGAGTCTGCGTTGTAGAAGCAGATGTCAACGGCGTTCCCATGAGAAATCTCCCCGCTTCCTGCGTACTGCAGGTGCAGGAAGGCATGAATGTCAGAACCAACACTCCTCAGGTAAGAAAAGCTGTCAAAAACAATGTTGAGCTGATCCTTGCCAACCACAACAGAGAATGCCTTATCTGCAAAAGAAATGGTTCCTGCGAACTGCAGAAACTCTGTGACGAGCTGGGCATTACAGAAATTCCTTACGAAGGCGCAAAGAGAAAGGCCGTTGTTGACGATCTTTCCTATTCCATCGTCAGAGATTCCAGCAAGTGCATCCTCTGCGGAAGATGTATCAGCACCTGCAGAGACGTTCAGGGAATTGGCGTTCTGGACTTCACACACAGAGGCTTCAACACAGAAGTTGCTCCGGCCTTCGATTTCAGCATGAGAGATGTTGACTGCGTATACTGCGGTCAGTGTATCAATGCCTGCCCGGTTGCTGCTTTGAGAGAAAAATCCAGCATCGAAGAAGTTTGGGCTGCTATCGATGATCCCGAAAAGATCGTTGTTGTTCAGACTGCTCCGGCTGTCAGAGCTTCCCTTGGTGAAGAGTTCGGTCTGCCCGTGGGCACACCGGTCACCGGCAAAATGGTGGCTGCTCTCAAGAGACTTGGATTTGACAAGGTCTTTGACACCAACTTCTCCGCTGACCTTACCATCATGGAAGAGGGCACTGAGCTCCTGAACAGAGTCACCACCGGCGGCACACTGCCCATGATCACCTCCTGCTCCCCGGGCTGGATCCGTTTCTGCGAAATCAACTATCCTGATTTCCTGGACAACCTCTCCACCTGCAAATCTCCGCAGCAGATGTTCGGCGCTGTCGTAAAGAGCTACTATGCACAGAAAGCAAACATCGATCCCAAAAAGATCGTTTCCGTATCCGTTATGCCCTGTACTTCCAAGAAGACAGAAGCAAAGCGTCCGGAAATGGCAGTAGATGGATTGGCTGATGTGGATATCGCATTGACCACCAGAGAACTGGGCGACATGATCAAACAGGCTCGCATCAAGTTCACATCCCTTCCCGATGAAGAATGTGACAGCATCCTGGGCGATTACACCGGTGCCGGCGTTATCTTCGGCGCAACCGGCGGCGTTATGGAAGCGGCTCTGAGAACCGTTGCCGACATTCTTACAGGCGAAGACCTCAAGGATATCGAATACACCGCTTGCCGTGGTTTGGAAGGCGTAAAGGAAGCTACCCTGACCCTCCCCATCGGCGGAACTCCCACCGAAGTCAACATCGCTATCGCTCACGGTACAGCCAATGCTGCTAAAGTTCTTGATGCAGTCAGAGCAGGCGAAAAGAATTACCACTTCATCGAAGTCATGGCTTGCCCCGGCGGTTGCGTACACGGCGGCGGACAGTCCCACGTTTGTGCAAAAGACAGACTGGATGTCAATCCGAAGGTCAACAGAGCTAACGCCCTGTATTCCGAAGATGAAAGACTGGCTCTCAGAAAATCCCACAAGAACCCCGAAGTCAAAGCTCTCTATGATGAGTTCCTGAAAGAGCCCAACGGACATCTGTCCCACAAGCTTCTCCACACTCACTACCACAAGAGAGATGTATACTGCCAGGACTAATCCTGCCAGTGTCTTCGAGCTTATAACAACAAAATGCGGCGGCCTTTGCGGGCCGCCGTTTTTATGGTTTTCAAACAAATTTCGCAGAGAGCGGAAAGGCCTGCCTTCCTCAATCCACCAGAATGCTTCCTCCGATGAATTCTCTCAGAATGGAATTGTTGGCAATATAGGAATCGTCCTCGATGGTCTTGAAAAATCGGAGGAATTTCAGCATTCTTACCGCCTCGCAGTAGGTTTCTTCTTCGGGCGTGATGGCCTCCAGCAGGGGCTCCGCATATTTTTTCAAAACAGCAAGCTCATAGATGTGGGAAGAATTGAAAAATACATCGGCGGCGCTGTTAAAGGGAAAGATGTTTCTGTCCTCCGCCTCTCTCACCTTGGGCCATTGCTCGATGGTACTTTGGGCATTGTTCCCCCTGAAATGGTGGTCCCTTACGATACGGCGCAGCATTCTGGCATCTGTAGTGGGGATCCGGTTGTGATTGTCGATATTGAGCTGGGTCAGAGGACTGATGTAGATCTTGTACTTGGTTTCCTTGGGGATCTCTGAGGTCAGTTCCTCGTTCAAGCCGTGTATCCCTTCGATGACTATGGGCTGTCCTGCTCTGGCTTTGGTGACTCTTCGCCGGAAAATTTTTGTTCCTGTTTTAAAATCAAAATAAGGAAGATCCACGGACTTCCCTGCCAAAAGATCGTTCATGTTCTGGTTGAAAAGTTCCAGATCCAGTGCTTCAATGTCTTCAAAATTGTACTCCCCATTGGGCAGGCGGGGAGTCTGATCCCGCTCGAGGAAGTAGTCATCGGTGCCCAGGTAGAGGGGTTTTTGGCCATTGACCATCAACTGTACACAAAGTCTCTTGGCAAAAGAGGTTTTGCCGGAAGAACTGGGACCGCAGATAAGAACGATGCGCTTCCCTTCTTTAAGGATATGATCTGCGATCTGGGCGATCTTTTTTTCATGCAGGGCCTCAGAAACCTGCATGATCTCCTTATATTCCCCGTTTTCCACCTTTTGGTTCAATTCCCCCACGTAAGATATCCCCATGAGGTTGCCCCATTTTTTGGCTTCGCCAAAGGCCTGGTAAAGGAGATGCTCATCCTGAAAGGGCGGCACGCGATCCGGAGCCAGGGCGGAGGGAAAACGAAGAAGAACACCGTTGCGGTATCTTCGCAATTCAAAATACTGGATGTATCCCGAAGACGGGACCATAGTTCCGTAAAAGAAATTCAAAAAGCCGTCGCAGGAATAGATGGGCACAGTCTCTACCTGGGAGGCCCTGGCTAACATACGCATCTTTTCTTCGTGATCCCCCCCGGAAAGGAGGTGGAATGCTTCTTCCTTTTGCAGAACACTTCGGACAAAAGGAATATCCTGGGCCACGATTTCGCGCATCCTCTGCTCTATGTTCTGTATATTTTCATCCGAAGGATGATCCCGCACCTTGATGTCGGTATAGAGCCCTTTGTTCAGAGAGTTTTCGATGAGGACTCTCACCCCGCCCAGAACATCGTGGACTGCTTTTAAATAAATAAAAGAAACGCTCCTTTGATAGATCTGATTAGCCGAGGGATCCCGCATATCGAGCAATGTTATATTGCAGGGAACTTCAATCTTCTCCGTCAGTGCCTTCACCCTGTTTTTTACCTTTGCGGCAAGAATCCGATAAGGAAGTTCCTTCTGGTATTTTTTGACCAGAGATTCTATAGTGCTTCCCTGTTCCACCTCCAGTGAGATCCATTCTGCATCCGGAGCCGTCTTCAGTTTGATATCGATGGCCACGCCTTTTTCCCTCCTCATGTGAATTCTATTGCTTTATTGTAGCATATTTCCCGTGGTTTGCCAGCCATTATAAGGAAAGCGGATATTTTTCCTTGTTTGCCCCTTGACAAAGGGGGGTAGATGCGTTTACAATGCACCTAATATGTTTCAATTATGAAAAAGCCATGACAGGGTAAAGTAGGTAGATATTCCCGTTCCCAGAGAGCCGGTGTTGCTGTGAGCCGGTAGCAGGAATCCCACTGAAGTTCCCCCTCGAGCTGGTTTGCTGAACAGGCCTCTTTTGTAGGACAAGTAGGCGGACACGGTTTCCTCCGTTAAAGGGATATGGATGTAAGTCCTGAGAGGTTGTTGTTTTTTATGAAACATCAGCAATAAGAGTGGTACCGCGGATCTTCCCGTCTCTTACGAGACGAGGAGTTTTTTTTGTATTAAGGAGACAGGAAAATGATTTGGAATCAACCGAGAGAATGTATGCCCCGCGACGAAATGCAGCATCTGCAAAGTGCGAGATTAAAGGAGCTGGTGCGCAGAGTATATCACAATGTGCCCTTTTACCGGACAAAAATGCAAGCCTCCGGTATCGAACCCGGAGATATCAACGAGCTTTCGGACCTGGAAAAGCTGCCCTTCACGACGAAACAGGATCTGAGAGACAACTACCCCTTTGGTCTCTTTGCCGTTCCCAAAAGCGAGATCGTAAGGGTTCACGCCTCTTCGGGAACCACCGGCAAGTCTACCGTTGTGGGTTATACCCGCAAGGACATCGAGACCTTTTCGGAAGTGGTGGCTCGGGCCCTCGCTTCTGCCGGGGTAACAAAAGATGACATCGTTCAAATCGCCTATGGCTACGGCCTTTTCACCGGTGGTTTGGGAATCCATTATGGAGCGGAAAAATTAGGGGCCGCAGTGGTCCCCATTTCCGGGGGAAACACCGCAAAGCAAATCCAGCTTTTGCAGGATTTTGGCAGCACAGTGCTGGCCTGTACCCCATCCTACGCAGCTTATCTGGCAGAAGCCATTGCGGAGGCAGGCATTGATGCCGCCGCACTTCCCCTGCGCATCGGCATCTTCGGGGCAGAACCCTGGACCCCTGCCATGCGGACAAAGATCGAGGAAGGTTTGCAGATCACCGCCTTTGACATTTACGGCCTGAGCGAAATCATTGGCCCTGGTGTGTCCATCAGCTGCGAGCAACAAAATGGGCTCCATATTCAGGAAGATCATTTCATCCCCGAAATCATCAATCCCGAAACCTTGGAGCAGCTTCCCCACGGCCAGACAGGGGAATTGGTGTTCACCACCATTACAAAGGAAGGGCTTCCCCTGCTACGCTACCGCACCCGGGATCTTTCCAGCCTGAATTACGAGCCCTGTGCCTGCGGACGAACCAATGTGAGAATGGCGAAAATTTTCGGCCGTTCCGACGACATGCTTATTATTCGTGGTGTCAACGTCTTCCCCTCGCAGGTGGAAAGTGTCCTTTTGGAAATACCGGAGGCAAAGCCCCATTACCAGTTGATCGTAGACCGCAAAGGAACTCTCGACACCCTGGAAGTCCAGGTGGAAATCGACGACCGTTTCTTCTCCGACGAATTGGTGGCTTTGGAAAAAATAAATAAGAAAATCAAACATAGACTTGAAAGCGTACTGGGGATCAGTGTTATACTAAAGCTGGTAGAACACAATACCATTGCAAGAAGCGAGGGCAAAGCCAAAAGGGTCATCGACAGGCGCAGCCTGTAGAAAGGAAGTACAATCTATGATCATCAAACAGCTTTCTGTTTTTCTGCAAAACGAATCCGGCCGTCTGGTCAATGTCACTGACATTCTCCACAAGGCAGATATCAATATTTCCGCCCTGTCCATCGCCGAAACAGAGGAATATGGTATTCTTCGGATGATCGTAAGCGACACTGAAAAAGCCGCGCAGGCTCTCAAGGCTGCAGATTACACCATCAAAATATCTGATGTCATCTGCATCGTAACTCCCGATATTCCCGGTGCCCTTTCTGCCGCCTTAAAGAAACTGGCGGCCGCCGGCATTGATGTTTCCTACATGTACGGATATTCCAGCGATGGAAAAGCCCGACTGGTCATTAAGACCAGCGACCCTGCGGCCGCATCTGCGCTTTTGGAAGCATGAGTTCGCCAGCTGTTTTCTTTGGGCTGATACGGTGAACCGACGGAAAACAAAAAAGCATCTTTTGCAAAGGAGATGCTTTTTTATTTGCGTAGAACTCTACAAATGAAGGTCCCAGGTTTTAAACTGCCAGATCCTTCATGATGCCCTTCAACTCTGTAAATTCCTCTTCTGTCATGGTGATCCCACGCCCCATTTTCTGGTGCTTTTCATCCCAGTTGCGAATGTCGAATTTAGCGGGACCGCCATTCCAGGCCACCTTGTTCAGTTCTCTTGTCCATCCCTTGGTATCCTTTCCGAATACCCCGATGTGCTCTACAAGTTCAAATGTGATCTCCCGATCTTTTTCTTCCTTAGCCATGCTGCAAAAACCCTCCTTTTGAATTTGTTACTAAGAAACAATGCGTTTGTTACCTAAATATAACTCCCTTTTATTTCTTTGTCAACCATTTTTTTACTTTTTTAGGAGGGTTGCCGTAGGTCTGCTGCAAGGTCATTCCTTTCGGAAAGGTTCTGCACTACAGCAAAGAATGCCAATATCCAAAGCTTCATTAAACTCCGGACCATGAAAATCTGATCCTCCGGTGGGGAAAAGGCCTCTTTTTTGAGCAATGCTTATCAGCCGCTGGGATTGTGCCAGAGTGTGAGAACTATAACGGCATTCCATCCCCGTCAGCCCCCAGTCCTGCAGACGATCCAGCAAGCACTCCAGGCGGTCAAAATATCCGGTGCCGCCTTTGAATCCTCCGATCTTCAAGGGATGGGCCAAAACAGCTTCTCCTCCGGCATTTCGGATCAGGTCGATGGCGTGGCTGGCATGGATTTTTTCACGGTGTACCTTCCGGGCTTCCGGATGGCGTAAAAAGGCATCCTCTGCAAAAGCTTCCCGCAGTTCCCTGATGTAGCCTCTCTTTTTCAGCGCTGCCGCAAAATTGGGTTTGCCTACATAATCCTGGCCTTTGCGAAAAAGCAGATCCTCAGGAGCCAGAAAATAGCCGATCTCATTCATCACCGCCAAAAGGTCCTGGTTCCTCTTCTCCCGCATCTTGCGAATCCGGGATATCTCCGCATTCAGGCGGGGTTCCCCAATGTCAATGCCGTAACCAAGTATATGGGCAAAAACTTCTTTTCCGCTTTGGTCTATCCCCGGAATCTCCAACCCTTCCGTGCTAAAACCCGCAGAAAACTCGATGCCAGGGATCACAAAAACATCCGCTTCCCTTCCTGCAACCAATGCTTCGGCAACCCCTGCCACTCCGTCATGGTCTGTTACGGCAATGGTTTTTACTCCACGCTGCGCCGCTCTTCTTACCAACTCGGTGGGGGACATGGTGCCATCTGAATAATAAGTGTGCAAGTGCAGGTCGATTTCACTGGTACCGAAATTTCCTTCCCCCTCAGTGAAATTTTCTATCATCTTCGAAAAATCTTTGATCTGTTTCATATTCCTTTTGTTTTCTCCCTTTTTTCCCGTCTTTGTCCCTGGGCGCTGTTGCCATACAGATCCATTGTACCACCGTGAATACCGGCATGACGCAAAGGATCATGCGCAGCCCGTACTCCGCAGAAATATAGCTTCCGATCAGGGGCGCCACCATGGCCCCCAAGCTGCTCACCGTTGCCAGCATTCCAAAAAGAGTCCCTCGTACCGCCGCCGGGGTTCGTTCTGATGCAGCGGAAGTAAGGATCGGTTCCGCTCCCCCCGCCAAAAAATAAAACACCGTGTAACCAGCCAAAAAGCCGGGGATGCTATGGGTCATGGTAAGCAAAAGCGTCACCGGAAGAGAAAGCAGAGTGAGGATACTGGCAAGTCGCAGCTTATCCGTTTTATCCCCCAGCCGGGTGATGGTGAGGGCCGCAACCGCCGTGGCAAGGCCGGTTGCCCCGTTGATGACACCCGTGTAAGTGGCGGCCCCCGTCACCGTCCCCAAGGATTCCTGCACATAAAGGGGAATAAAGGGAACAAACACCGTCCGCACAATGCGCTGGAAGAGCAGCGCTCCCAAAAGAACAATTACAAAGGGGGTAAAGGCCTTAAACAAACTTCCTTTTTGTTCTCTGGATGCAGAAATGCGGAAGCCGTAAGTATTTTTGTCTTCCTTTACCAAAAACACCACAAGCGCAAACCCGGTCAGCATCAACAGGCTTCCTATGACAAAACAAATGCGGTATCCCAGCATCTCCGCTAAAATACCGCCAAAAAACGGACCAATGGAATACCCTAAAAAATTCGATGAAGTCATAAGACCCAAGGCATAAGACATGCGGTTTTCCGGGGTATTTGCCGACACAAAACTCATGCTTGCCGTCACAGTACCTGTAAAGATCCCTTGGGCCGCCCGGAGCACCATAAACTGCCATATCTCCTTGGACATGCCCATAAGTGCAAGAAGAATGGCGGCGCAGAACATGGCTCGCATGATCATAACTTTCCGTCCATAGCGATCCGATGCCACCCCCCAAATAGGTGCTGCAATTGCCATTGCCGCTGCCGGAAGAGTAGCAGAAAGACCAACATAATAACTCAGCTCGGCCCCTCCGGTCACTCCCATCTCCTGAAAAAGAAAAGGAGCAAAGGGGATGCAAAAGCCAAAGCCCATTAAGGAAAAAACCTGCGTCACCCAAAGTGTATACAGGTTTATCTTCCATCGTTCCATATCCTGTTACCTGTGTTTCTTATTCGATCTGCATGGACTCCCTGAGGTTTTTGACCGCTTCTTTATTCTGCAGCACTTCAACAAGAGTCAAAGCAAACTCCATGGCCGTTCCCGGTCCTTTGGAAGTAATGATTTTTCCGTCAATTTCTACGTTGTGCTTTCCGATCTTAGCCCCAAGGAGCTTGTCTTCAAATCCGGGGTAGCAAATCGCTTTCCGCCCTTTGAGCAAACCCATTTGTCCAAAAACCATAGGTGCTGCGCAAATAGCTGCAAGCCACTTTCCCTGGGCGGAAAAGTTCCGGATCTTTTCGGCCAATCCCTGATGCTTCCACAGGCCTGTAGAGCCGGGCATCCCCCCGGGGAGCACGATCATGTCACAGTCCTCATAAGCTGCATCGTCAAAAAGGGCATCTGCTTTTATGGGAATGGAATGCGCACCCATGACCAAGAGATTTCCGGTAACCGAAACAGACTGGGCATCGATCCCTGCCCTGCGAAGAACATCCAGCACTGTAATGGCCTCAATTTCTTCAAATCCATCAGCAAAATGAACATACACTTTCATATTCGGATCTCCTTTCTACCAAAACATCCTTGCCGGTTTGGAAAATTTCCAGATCAGCGAGGCAATGATTCCCAAAATCAAACCGGAACATAGGAACCCGGCAAAGAGCCATTCTCTTACGATCCCCGAAGTAAGAGCCAAACGGAAGAAAGCCTCCTCCGGAAAAGATGCTCCGGAGTGAAAGTATATTGTTACCACAAAAATCCCGATCCATAACACCAAATAGAAGGCGGCGGACAATTTTACCGCAAATCGCAGCCGATCCTTCTCATCCCGCCGAATAAAGAACAGGCAACCCCAAAAGGAGATCAACGCTGTTCCGGCCAACACTCCGGTAAAAAGGTCCAGCCAAAAGCGGAATTTCGCCATAAAGACACCGTCCGCATCTGTAAAGAATTCGGTTTCGGCCTCCTTATCGTACTGCTTATATAGAAAGACATCTGTTTTGTGACACATAAAATCAGAAAAGAACTTTGCCAGCTCCTTATCGCCGACCTCGCTGTCCAGCTTTCCCGACACCTCTGTTTTGGTAAACTCGTAGGAGTAAAAATCCGGAGCCCTGCAAAGAGCATTTTCTGCAGCCAATGTAGCAGTTATGGGAAGAAAGAGGATCAGCAAAACAAAAAAGATGTGCGCCATTGCTTTCATAAATTACCCCTCCGAATCACATTATATCTGTTTTACTCCCAGTAATCAAGAGGGGCAAATGCCAGCAATTACCACAAAATCAGCGTTCCTCCCGAAAATAGGCGTTGCCCAGGTTGGCGGGGGGCTGGTTTTCTTTCTTATTTTTTCTGGAGGAAAGGATAATGATGATGATGGTCGCCGCATAGGGCAGCATGTCTACCCAGTATTGAGAAACATGGATCCCCATGCTCTGGAGGCGAAAGCCCAAAATAGAGAGGCCGCCAAAAAGCAGGGAACCGACAAGGGCTTTTACGGGGTTCCACGACGCAAAAATAACCAGGGCCACTGCGATCCACCCACGGCCCGCCACCACATTTTCCTGCCAGACAGCCATCATAGCCAGGGACATATAGGCTCCTCCCAGGCCACATAATGCGCCGCCGGCACAAATATGAACGTATTTGTAAAGGGTCACATTGACTCCGGAGGCATCCGCTGCCGCAGAGCTCTCCCCTACTGCTCTGAGATTCAGTCCCTTTCTCGTTTTAAAAAGGTACAGAGTTCCTAAAATCACTGCTGCATAAGATCCATAGATAAAGAGATCCTGCTGGAAAAACACAGGCCCAAAGAAAGGAATGTCCCCCAGAAGCGGGACCCCCCTGCTGGCAAAGGCCTCCTTTATGGAAACGGGAACGGGCATTCCCACATAATTTTTGCCTATAAAACTGGAAAATCCCGTTCCAAAAATGGTCAGAGTCAAGCCTGTGACCACCTGGTTGGCCCGAAGAGAAACGGTGAGAAAAGCAAAAATCAAAGCACCCATGCCGCCGGCCACAAGAGCACCCAGAAGACCGATCCAAGGGCTGCCGGTCTCATAACCTGCTGCGAAGCCCATAACGGCACCCATGAGCATCAGTCCTTCCACGCCCAAATTCAAATGCCCTGCCTTTTCCGTAATGATTTCTCCCAACGTGGCAAAGAGCAAAGGGGTACTGGCTACCACCGCAGCCGCAAGAAAACCTTCCATTACGCCACCTCCTTTGTTTTTCGCAGTTTGCCCGAAAGGCTTACCTTATACTGCAGGAAAAATTCGCTGCCCAGCACGAAGAAGAGAATGATACCCTGCATCATGTCGGCAACCGCCGCAGGGATCTGCATGGAAATCTGAATATACATGCCTCCCTGTAATAAAACAGCAAAGGCGATGCATACAAAAAGAGCAGCAACAGCGTTGAGTTTTGCCAGCCAGGCTGTAATGATGGCCGTAAATCCGTATCCTGCCGAAAGACTGGCCGACAAAGTCTTTTCCACTGCAGACGCCTGTATCATGCCCGTCAGGCCGCAAAGGCCTCCCGACAGCAGCATGGAGATGATCACCACAGTGGAAATATTCATACCGGCGTATCTTGCAGTCTCCGTGCTTTCCCCCACTACGCAGATCTCAAAGCCGGTCTTTGTATGATTGATAAAGAAGTAAACCAGAGCTACAAGGATCAGAGCTATGAGCCAGCCCGCATGGATACCGAAGAGGCTGGGCAGCACTGCATAGTCCTCAAAAGTCGCCACCTTGGGAAAGCCTTGGGACTCCGGAGATTTCCAGGGGCCGTACTGAAGATACGTTACATATTTGATCGCAATATAGTTGAGCATCAAAGTAAAAATGGTCTCATTCACTCCCAGCCTGGCTTTGAAAAAGGCCGGGATAAAAGCCCACAACCCTCCTGCGATCATGGCTGCGATTCCCATCAAAAGGAGCATCAGCGGTTTGGGCAGGCCTTCCACATTCAAGGCAACATAAGATGCTCCCAGGGCCCCCATGAGGATCTGCCCTTCTCCCCCAATGTTCCAGAATTTCATTTTGAAGGCCACCAGGATCCCCAGGGATGTGATCACCAGGGGAATGGCCTTTAGGATCGTCTGCTGCAGACGGATCTCAGTGCCCAAGGCACCCTTTACCATGCTGGGGAATACTTCAAAAGGACTGTAGCCCAAAATCATGATCACCAGGCCTGCTGCCACCAAAGAAAGAAGTACCGCAGCAATACGAATGATACGTTCTTTTGCCAGAGAAAGTTCGTCCCTTTTTCGAATCTGTATCAGGTTCATATCTGAGCCTCCTTTCCTCCGGTCATCAAGAGACCGATTTCTTCTTTCGTTACCTCCTCAGGATTCACAATACCCGTGGTTCTCCCTGCGCAGAATACCATGATCCGATCGCAGAGTTCCATAAGCACATCCAGATCTTCTCCGATAAACAGGACTCCCACGCCTTTGGCCTTTTGTTCGTTCAGCAGATCATAGATCTTGTAAGAAGCGCCGATGTCCAAGCCCCGAACAGGATAGGCGGTGATCAGCACCTTGGGATTGGAGTCGATTTCTCTCCCCAAAAGGACCTTTTGTATGTTTCCTCCCGACAGCTTCTTCACCGGATGATGGATTCCCGGGGTCTGGATGTCCAGCCTTTCTACAATGGCCTTGGCTTTGGCCTCGCAAGGCCCTCTTTTTAGGAGTATTCCCGGCTGGTTCTGGTAGTCTTTTAATATCAGGTTGTGTACGATATCCATGGAACCCACAAGACCCATGCCCAGACGGTCTTCCGGTATGAAGCCCATGCGGATCCCCAGGCGTATGATATCCCTGGGGGTTTTTCCGAGAATGTTTTCCCCTTCAAAAAAAATCCTGCCCTTTTCTGCCCTGAGAAGTCCGGCAATGGTCTCGCAAATCTCTTTCTGGCCGCTTCCGGCTACCCCGGCTACTCCCAGGATCTCTCCTCCATAAAGGGAAAAGGACACTTCTTCAAGGGCCAGCTTGTTTTCGCTGTTCCGGACAGAAAGATTATCCACCTGTAAAAGCTCGGGTTTGGGTTCCGGCATTTTGGTTTTTTTAATGGCCAGATCCACCTTTTTGCCTACCATCATTTCGATGAGGTTCCCTACTTCCACATCCTTTGTATTTACCGTGCCTATGGTTTGCCCCCGGCGAAGAACGGTGATTCTGTCACTGATTTCCATGACTTCATTGAGCTTATGGGTGATGATCACAACAGCACAGCCCTGGTCCCGCATATTGCGTATGATCCGGAACAGGCGTTTGATCTCCTGGGGAGTTAAAACGGCAGTGGGTTCATCCAGAATCAGGATCTTTGCCCCGCGATAAAGAACTTTTATGATTTCAAGGGTTTGTTTTTCTCCCACGGACATATTATAGACCTTTTTGTCCGGATCCACATCAAGACCATACCGATCAGAAATGGCCCGGATCTCTTTAGACAACTCTTTTGCCCGGGTGAAAAAGCCCTTGTTATTTCCTAATGCAATGTTTTCCCGGGCAGTCATAACATCCACTAATTTAAAATGCTGATGGATCATGCCAATGCCCATGGCGATGGAATCTCCGGGAGAAGAAAACGCCACTTCCCTGCCATAAATGGCTACAGTGCCGCCATCAGGGCGATAGATCCCTGAGAGCATATTCATAAGGGTGCTCTTCCCTGCTCCGTTTTCGCCCAACAGAGCGTGAACCTCACCATTGAAAACAGTCAGATCCACATTTTCGTTGGCCTGGATCCCTCCAAAGGCCTTGGATATTCCTTTCATTTCGATGGCTTTCATCGCTTCCATCGGTACCTCCAACGATATGGAGGACGGCCCCCCGAGGGACCGTCCTCTACTATTTGTTTCAATCTTTTTCATGGTCCCTGAAAAACAAGGCCCTCTCTTTGCGCAGCAACTTATTTTTATTCGTTAGCAGCAGTGATACCTTCCAGCACATAATCCATAGCCCAGATGTCGGCGCGTTCTGTCATAGCGCTTCCGGCAGCAACCACTTCGTTGCCCTTGTTGTCCTTGAGGGGGCCAACAAAGATGGGATAGTCTCCGGCAACGATCTGCGCTTTGACTTCTTCCACTTTGGCTTTTGCTTCGTCAGATACCAAGTTGGTAAGAGGTGCAAGGTCGATGTAACCGTCAGCCATGGTTCCATAATAGGACTCGGGAACATATTCGCCGGCAATGATTTTCTCGATGGTAGGAACCAGATAAGCATCATGATGCCAGATAGGGGCTGTCAGGAAAGATCCCGGAGCCACAGCGCTGTTATCCACGTTATATCCTACAGCAAACGCACCTGCTTTTTCGGCAGCGGTCTGGGCAGCAGAGGTATCCGCATGCTGAGACAGAACATCGCAGCCCTGCGCCAGGAGAGATTCGGCAGCAGCCTGTTCCAAAGCAGCGTCGCCCCAGCTGTTGATATAAACAACATTCATAGTGACATCGGGGTTGACGGATTTTGCTCCCAGATAGAAGGAGTTGATGCCGATGAGAACTTCGGTGTACGGATAAGCGGCTACATATCCCAGTTTGTTGGTTTTTGTAGTCATACCTGCAACGATACCGGAGAGATATCTGGCTTCTTCCATAGCTCCGAAATAGTTTCCGAAGTTGGTGTCATTCATTTTGTTTCCGGAGAAGTGGAGGAAAGTGACTTTCGGGTACTCCGCAGCCAATTCTTCCATTCCATCCATGTAGCCAAAGCTGGTTCCAATGATAATGCTTGCCCCATTATCGATCATGTTGATAGCATTGGTCTTTACAGACTGGATGTCTTCGCCTACATTTTCAGCATACATAACTTCTACTTTGTCGCCAAAGTATTCTTCCACAGCCTTTGTGCCTTCGTGCTATGCCTGATTGTAGCCGCCGTCGGTGATGGTTCCGATATAGAGGAAGCCGATCTTTGTAGCCTCAGTTGCCTCTTTGTCTTCTGCTGCGTCTTTGCCGCATCCGACCATCGCCGTCATCGCTAACATCAGGATCAATAAAACTGCCAGAATTTTTTTCATTTTCTTTCTCCTTTTTGATTTAGCTTTTCGAGTTCCTTTTATTTTTTTATTCCTTAAAATTTATATGACCGTCCTGTATAGACGCGATCACCGCCAGTGATTCCACACGATAACCCAGGGAACGCAGCTTTTCGGCTCCTCCCTGGAATTCTTTTTCTATGGCGATCCCCAATCCACACACCTGGGCCCCGGCTTTTTCCACCAGCTTCGCCAGGCCGGAGGCCGCTTCTCCGTGGGCAAGAAAGTCATCAACGATCATGACTTTATCCGCTTTTGTCAGGTACTTGCGGGACACCATGACCGCAGAAACCGTTCTTTTCGTAAAGGATGTGACCTCCACAGAATAAAACCCGTCTGTCATAGTATTTGGGGCTGCCTTTTTGGCAAACACCACTGGGATACCGTTCATGTGCATGGCCACTG